>ERZ1643247.40-NODE-40-length-182032-cov-22.580914_pt1 | contig 182032 bp, 164 predicted proteins | sample MGYA00579264_ERZ1643247 | MGnify/ENA primary metagenome ERZ1643247 (study PRJEB29033, sample SAMEA4952262) | chicken gut metagenome | biome: Broiler Chicken; feature: Gastrointestinal Tract; material: Caecum | place: Ireland | collected 2018 | study: Broiler... | reverse complement strand
CCGACCCACGGCTTAGAAGGCCGTTGCTCTATCCAGCTGAGCTACAGACTCAAAATATCAAACACAAAGCGGGTGATGGGAATCGAACCCACGTATCCAGCTTGGAAGGCTGGTGTTCTACCATTGAACTACACCCGCATATTCGCTGAAACGGTATTGTTTACAGCATCGGGGTGACAGGATTCGAACCTGCGGCCTCCTGGTCCCAAACCAGGCGCTCTAGCCAAGCTGAGCCACACCCCGTAACGGTATGAAATTTTCTTTGCTCGTTTGACGCAAGTCATATTATATTATAGGGTTTTCCAAATGTCAACACTTTTTTTACAAAAATTTTCACAAACTTCCAATAAAATTTTTTTCGCCTTTCCAGGAGCGTTTTTCCCTATTTTATACAGACGAATATCTTTAAATCTTCCGGTTCTCAAAGTATACGAATCGGTCTACCGCATCCAGAATATCCTGGAAGGTCTCTCTTGGCGCGGCCTTTATATAAGCCCGCAGGATCTCCTCTTCATTTTTGCGGAAACGTCCGTAAAATATGTCATAAAGATTATGGCCTCTGATGTATGTCCGTATCTCTTCCATATGTTCTTTCACGTCCTGCACATCGGCCAGAGGACGGCCCAGGATCTCCGTCAGATGGCGCCCGCTTTTCAGGCGGTACAGATACTCCTGCCATTTTTCAAAAAGGATCCTGTAAAACGCCTCTTCCGACTGGATCACTCCAATCTCCGTCATAACGGCGGGATCCAGGAAATAATTTTCAAAAGAATAATATTTCAGGATCAGTACATTATCTCTTGTCACCCTCGGCAGACGGTCCGCATCCTCCTGGTTTCTCTTTTCGTAGTAACGGCAGAGAGACCCGGCCAGTTCCTCCGGATCTTTTCCGTCTCCGTCTCTTATCATAAGAAAATTATCTCTCAGATAAGTCTGATTCATATATTTCAGATTCGCGTAGGTTTTAATGTTTGTGCAGCTATTCGTAGAGATAATGGCGATTCTCGAAAGATTGCCATCCTCATCGTAAATTTCTGAATAGTATTTTTCCAGCAGAAGAGGCAGCCTGCTTTTGTCCTGCTTTCCCTCTACAATAAACACAAAGCTGACATTCATAAGATCGCTGGCCGAAAAGCCCAGATCGTCCAGAATCGCCGCCAGATCCGTCTGTTCCCGGATCACGGAATATCCTTCCCCGTCAAGCACCATCTGCCGGATCTGTCTGGAATGGAACTGGAACAGAAGGTTTGGAGAATGGGTGGTAAAAATCACCTGGCTTCTGGTGGACAGGCGGTACAGGATCTCGCTGGACTTTTTCTGCAGGCTGGGATGAAGGAAAATTTCCGGATCTTCCATCAAAATCAGCCCCGGAATCCTTTTTTCGTCCTGAAGGTAGGTTTCCAGCAATGACAAAAGATAAATGCTGCGCATCCCCTTCCCAAAGGAGGCTACCGGCTCTTCCTCCCGGGGGCCTCTGGGATTAAAATGCGCGTTCACCTGAAAAATACGATCCGTATTGCAGGTCAGCTCATATTGGAGTGTTCCCGGCATGCCGCCGTTGCTTCGGAAGTTCTCATTTACCTTTGTGGAAAAATCATCCAGGTTCAATTGGTACAGTTTGTACTCCAAAAGCTTCTGTGTTTCAAAAGCATTAAGTTCGTCAGGGGTTTTACGGGTGATCAGTCCTATACAGGAAAAACAATGCCTGCACTTTTTTGAGCGTTCAAAAATACAGCAGTCCGAACGCATCTGATTCAGAAGGTCGTCTTCCATAAAAGACAAAAGCGTATCCTGGATCCCTTCAATATCTCTCTGGCTGTCCACATAATAGATTTTTGGAAAAACCTCCCTGATCACAGGATTATGCTTATGATATCCGTCGTTCAGACGGACCCTCCCGTGATAATTGGCGGAAAAGGAAAATGTCAGCACTCCGTCCTGATAGGAAGGAAGTTTTTTCCGGAATTCCCTCATCCAGATTTCCGGTCTGCGGTAGGAACTGACTTTCTTCTGTCGGTGGAGAAGTTTTAAATCTTCTTCTGTTATGCCAAGGGAGATATCGATTTCCACGTTCTGTTTCTTCTCGTTAAAATCGGACAGGGATATCTCGTACTGCCCTCCTACTGCGCAGAGAGCGCTCAGAACAGCCGTTTTTCCCACATTGTTTTTTCCTACCAGGATCAGTGCGTTTTCAATATCGCGGATCTCCAGATCCCGGATAAATCTGAAATTTCTGATATGCAGCCATTCTATCCTCATCCGTCTCCCTCCCGTTTTTTCTGTTTTTCGAAATTCTTTGTTTCAGCCTTATCATCCGAGCCGTATGCAGCTTTTCTTCATTATACCCCCACCTCCGGGACAACCGCAACCAAGATCAGAAAAATAGAAATTTTTTATCAAAGCCAAAAATAAACGCCGGCTGCCTGTCCCAATTTACAAAATCGTGCTACAATAGAGAAATAAAGAAATAAAAGTACATTTTTCGAGATTCAGAGAATTTTTCTATAGAAACGGAGACTGACATATGAAATCTTATCATCAGAAATTTATATCCGAGTATCCCCTGGCCGTCTATCCTACGGCAGAAATTTCCGGTTTCCCTGTAAGTCCGGGAATGTTTGACCTGAACGGCGCCACTGCTCTTCAGAACGGGGTAAATTTTACGATCCACACCTGCGGAGGAACCTCCTGTGAGCTTCTTCTCTTTCACAACGCCCAGGAGAAGCCTTTCGCTGTGATCCCATTCCCTGACGCATATAAGATCGGGGATGTTTACTCCATGATCGTCTACGGCCTGAACATCGAGGATTTTGAATATGCCTATCGGGTAGACGGTCCCTACCATCCGGAAAAGGGACTGCTTTTTGACCGCACAAAGATTCTTCTGGATCCCTATGCCCGGGCTGTCGCCGGACAGAGGATCTGGGGAACGCACTGGGAGCATACTTATCACGCCAGAGTGGTGGAGGATACTTTCGACTGGGGAGACATGCCGCAGTCCGACCGGGAGCTGTGCGATCTTGTGATCTATGAACTCCATGTCCGGGGCTTTACAAAGCATGAATCCTCCGGTGTCAGACACAACGGAACTTTTGCGGGACTTATGGAAAAAATCCCTTACCTGAAAGAACTGGGAGTCAACGCGGTAGAGCTGATGCCTATTTTTGAATTTGACGAGACAGTAAACGCCCGCTATCATAACGGCCAGCGTCTTCTGGAATACTGGGGATATAATACGGTATGCTTTTTCTCCCCGAACAGCAGCTACACTGCCGCAAACGAATACAACAGGGAAGGTACGGAACTGAAAACGCTCATCAAAGCCCTTCATGACAATGGGATTGAAGTCATCCTGGACGTAGTGTTCAACCATACGGCAGAGGGAAATGAAAAAGGTTCCACCTTCTGTTTCAAAGGACTGGACAACAATATTTACTATATGCTTACTCCTGACGGAGATTACTATAATTTCAGCGGCTGCGGAAACACGCTGAACTGCAATCATCCTGTAGTGCAGCAGCTTATCCTGGAATGTCTGCGCTACTGGACGGTCAATTACCGGGTAGACGGTTTCCGCTTCGACCTGGCAAGTATTCTCGGCCGGAACGAGGACGGCTCTCCGATGAACAATCCTCCTCTTCTCCGCACTTTGGCGGCGGATCCTCTTCTCAGAAATGTGAAACTGATCGCTGAAGCCTGGGATGCCGGAGGCATGTATCAGGTGGGAAGCTTTCCTGCCAGCGGACGGTGGGCGGAATGGAACGGCCGCTACCGGGACGCGCTCAGAGGCTTCCTTAAAGGAGATTCCTGGCTTTCCCTTGACGCCGCATGGAGTATTCTTGGCTCCGGAGATATGTACGGCGATTACCACGATGAAGATGAAAGCGGCTATGCGGGATATAATTCCTGCGTAAATTTCCTGACCTGCCACGACGGTTTTACCTTGTACGATCTCTATGCCTACAACAACAAACACAACGAGGCCAACGGCTGGGACAATACAGACGGCTCCAACGACAACCGGAGCTGGAACTGTGGCGCCGAGGGCCCTACTGACGATCCGGAAGTTCTGGCGCTGCGCCGCCGCATGATCCGCAATGCCTGCGCTGTTTTAATGTGCAGCCGCGGAACTCCTATGTTTCTTTCCGGAGATGAATTCGGCAATACGAAATTCGGCAATAACAACAGTTATTGCCAGGATAACGAAATTTCCTGGATAGACTGGTCGCTGCTGGAGAAAAACAGAGATCTTTTTGAATTTTTCAAATTTATGATCGCCTACCGACATGAACACCGGGTTATCCGCAAAAAACTTTCCGATGCGGTCTGCGGCATGAAGCCTCTGCGCACTTACGGCATTTACGGCGACGACAGCTCCATGCCCCGGAATTCCAGGACCTTTTCCGTAGCTTTCGCCGGATACGATAAAGAAAAAGGATGCGACGACCTGGTCTGCATTTCCATCAACACCTACTGGGAGGATGTAGAGATCACTCTTCCCAATCATCACGGACGTATCTGCTGGCATCTCAGTGTGAACACTTACGGGGACGGAAACGGCAGATACTGCTACCCAGAAGGAGAAGACGCCCGCATTGACAGCACCTTCGTCATGCGTCCCAGATCAGTAGCCGTTTTCACCGGACGGACGTACTGAGCATAGAAAAACCCCCAGACCGCTTCCTTGTAAAAAACAAGCTTGTGATTTTGGGGGTGTCATAAAGCGGCGGAGCAGTTATTCTGACTCCGCCGCCTTATATTTCACTTTTTACCAGATTCCTGACTCTACAGCAGCTCTCTCGATTCCAAGTCCTTTGAGATAGCGCTCCATGAATACATTAAATCCTTTTACGCCTTCTTCTTCCGGCTCAAGCGTGCTGCCTTCATTTCCGGCGAATACTTTTTCATCCAGGAAGTGTTCCAGGGTCTCTCCTTCTTCCTTATTCACCAGATAGGAAGCCAGAAGAGCGATTCCCCAGGCGCCGCCCTCTCCTGCCGTTTCCATAACGGATACAGGAGCATTTACAGCGTCCGCAAGGATCTGCTGGCCTACGCCCTTTGTCTTGAACAGGCCGCCGTGTCCGAGAAGACGGTCGATCTTCACATGCTCCTTGTCAAGGAGAATGTTCATTCCCACACGCATCGCGCCCAGACAGGTGTACAGATTCGTTCTCATAAAGTTCGCAAGAGTAAATTTACTCTCCGGCGAACGAACGAACAGAGGCCGTCCTTCTTCAAACCCTGTCATATGCTCTCCTGAGAAGTAGCAGTAGGACAGAAGCCCGCCGCAGTCCGCGTCGCCTTCCATCGCTTTGTTGTAGAGGGTTCCGAACAGTTTGTTCATATCCACTTCCATACCCATAGCCTGAGCGAACTCTTTAAATACATTTACCCACGCGTTCAGATCGGAAGTACAGTTATTGGAATGCGCCATGGCTACCGGATCGCCTGCCGGCGTCGTTACCATGTCGATTTCTTTATAAGGCTTGGAAAGTCCCTTTTCCAGAACGATCATAGCAAATACAGATGTTCCGGCGGACACGTTTCCGGTACGCTGTTTTACGCTGTTGGTGGCCACCATTCCCGTTCCGGCATCGCCTTCCGGCGGACACATGGGGATTCCGGCCTTCAGTTTTCCTGTAGGATCAAGAAGCTTTGCGCCTTCTTCTGTCAGGGTTCCGGCTTCCTGTCCCGCTACCAGGACCTCCGGCATGATATCACGGAGCTTCCATGGGAATCCGTACGGCTCCACCAGTTTGTCGAATTTCTGTACCATTTCCTCATTGTAGTCTTTTGTGCTGCTGTCAATGGGGAACATTCCGGCCGCGTCGCCGATTCCCAGAACCCGTCTTCCGGTAAGCTGCCAGTGGATATACGCCTCCAGAGTGGTCATGTAATCAATGTCTTTTACATGCTCTTCCTTATTCAGGATCGCCTGGTAAAGATGAGCGATGCTCCATCTCTGAGGAATATTGTAATGGAAAAGCTCCATCAGTTCTTCAGAAGCCTGTCCTGTGATATTGTTTCTCCATGTACGGAAAGGAACAAGCAGTCTGCCTTCCTTGTCAAAAGGCATATAGCCATGCATCATGGCGCTGATGCCGAGAGCTCCCACACTGGTAAGCTCCACGCCGTAAAGTTCTCTTACATTGTCCGCCATAGCCTTATAGCTGCCCTGAAGTCCCTTATGGATATCCTCCAGGCTGTAGGTCCATACGCCGTTCTCGTAGCGGTTCTCCCACTCGTAGTCTCCCGACGCGATAGGATTGTTGCTTCCGTCCACCAGAACCGCCTTGATCCTGGTAGAGCCAAACTCAATTCCAAGGGCGGTCTTGTTGTTTAAAATCGCTGTCTTTGCTTCAGTTACACCCATAGTAAAATCCTCCCGATTTCTGTCTGCTTACTTTCTGTAAGCGATCTCGTTCCATCTTAATTCGTTCTTGAAATTGCGGATGGTGGTATCCTTGTCGATGTAGACAGCTTCGATTCCCATAGCTGCAGCCCAGTCTCCCATCTGCTCTGCTGTAAGATCATAGGAAAATGCAGTATGATGAGCGCCTCCTGCCAGGATCCATGCTTCCGCTCCTGTCGCCAGATCCGGCATCGGAGTCCAGAACGCCGTACCTACCGGAAGCTTCGGCATTGGCTTCTCCACTTTCTTGCATTCCACATCGTTGATGATCAGACGGAAGCGGTCTCCCAGGTCTACCAGAGATGTGGCGATAGCCGGTCCTGTCTTGGATGTAAACACAAGCCTTGCCGGGTCTTCTCTGTCTCCCATGGAAAGCGGGCAAACCTTAATGCTGATGGGGCCTTCCGAAATGGTGGGGCATACTTCCAGCATATGCGCCTGAAGGATTCCTTCTTTGCCCGGAACAAGATTGTAGGTATAATCTTCCATAAAGGAGGTTCCCTTCGCGTCCTTGATCCCGGCAGTCATGATCTTCATCAGACGTACCATTGCCGCTGTTTTCCAGTCTCCCTCTGCGCCGAATCCGTATCCCTTTTCCATCAGGCGCTGCATAGCAAGTCCCGGAAGCTGCTTCAGTGATCCCAGATCTCCGAAATGAGTCACTACAGCCTGATAGTTATGGTCCTCCAGGAATCTCTCGAACCCGATCTCGATTCCTGCCTGTACTGCTACATGACGTTTGAATTCTTCCGGGTCTCTTCCCTCAAGAAGAATATCATATTTATTATAATATTCTTCTACCAAAACATCAATATCACTCTGCTTTACATCGTTGACATATTCGCAGACCTCGTTCACCGGATAAGCGTCCACTTCCCAGCCGAATTTGATCTGCGCTTCTACTTTATCTCCCTCGGTAACGGCTACGTTTCTCATGTTGTCCGCTACACGGCACACACGGATATGGCTGCTCTCCATGATCCCCACTGCCGTACGCATCCAGGAGGCCAGTCTTTCCTGTACTTTTTTGTCAGCCCAATGACCTACGATCACCTTTCTCTCGATTCCCATGCGGGTAACGATATGGCCGTACTCTCTTCCGCCGTGAGCAGACTGGTTTTCATTCATAAAATCCATATCGATGGTGTCATAGGGGATTTCCTGATTGAACTGGGTGTGAAGATGGCACAGAGGCTTTCTGTACTCTTTCAGTCCCAGGATCCAGGATTTTGCCGGTGAGAACGTATGCATCCAGGTGATCACTCCTGCGCAGTCCTCGTCAGCGTTTGCCTCATTGAAAGTTTTGCGGATCAACTCATTGGTGATCAGCGTAGGCTTCCATACCAGCTCAAAAGGAAGCGTTCCTGATTTGTTCAGCTCCTCCACAATAATCCGGGAATGTTCTGCAACTTTTCTCAGACACTCGTCGCCGTAGAGATCCTGAGATCCTGTGCAGAACCAGAATTTATAATTTCTTCCTGTTTTCATAATATTCTTCCTCCTTAATAACAGTATCAGGAGAGTTCTGAAAAGCCCTGTACTCAGAACGCTGCCCTGAACCCTCCTGATATCTCTCCTTAACCTTTTATGCCGCGGCGTCTGCTCCTCTGCTTTCCGGCAGACAGCAAAATGTATTTCTTATACCGCAGCCGTCTGTTTTTTTCTGACTCTCCTGTCCATACAGGAGCCTCTTACGATCAGCTCCGGCTGTATCATTTCCGGAATCCTGCTTTTTTCCGCCGAAACTCCGTTCAGCTTTTCCAGAAGCAGCTCCGCCGCCATTTCTCCCAGCTTTTCCTGAGGATGGGTGATCGTAGTGATCCCCGCCCCCCGCTGGGCAAAGGGCGAATCGTCAAACCCTGTCACTGAAACGTCGTCCGGAACTTTTCTGCCGAGACGCTCCAGTTCTTCCATCAGCATAGAGGCGATCTGATCGTTATAGCAGACGATCCCGTCCGGAAGCCGTCCTCTTTTTTCCATCAGCCTCAGCATGATCACCGGCTTCAGCTTTCTGTCCTCTGTATGATACCAGACCACATTATCCGGATCATAGGGCACGCCGGCTTCCTGAAGAGCCTCTACATATCCTTTGTGACGCTGGACTCCCTGCATATCGTCTGCCTTAAAGAATCCCGCTATCCTCTTATGTCCCAGCTTCAGAAGATAGGAGGCGGCCAGATATCCGCCTCTGGCGTCATCCATCAGGATATGAGGCTTATCCTGCATTTCCGCGTAAATTCCCTGAATAAACACATAAGGGATCTCATAGCGGTCCAGCGCCTGATAAAGGCTGGCATGTTTGCAGCTCAGCTCGCTTTTGCTGGGCTCAATGATCAGCCCGTCAATATCTTTTTTCAGCAGCTCTTCCAGACACCGGGCCTCTCTCTGGCGGCTGTTTCCTGTATTTTTCAGGATGATGCTGTAGCCGTTTTCGGCCAGCACCCTGTCCATTCCCTGAATCAGCCTGGGGAAAATATAATCTGAGATATATGTTGTCACCACGGCAATATTCCGGGAATTTTTCCTGTGGCGCATCTGCTCTGAGCAGTAGGTGCCTTTTCCGTGGTAAGCTTCCACATACCCCTGCTGCTCCAGTATCGCCAGCGCCTTCCGGACTGTGTGCCGGCTCATAGAGTAGAGCTCCGCATACTGATTCTCAGATGGAAGCTTCTCTCCCGGCTGTATCTGTCCGGATAAAATTTCTCCTTTGATCTGTTCCATCAACAGATAATATTTTGATACTCCGTTTTCATCCATATATCATCCAGGCCATTCCTTATTCCAGCAGTTTTAATTTCCTTTCCTCTTTGCAGATGCAGACGCAAGTACGGACTGTATTACAATGAAGAAGCAGAGCAGAAGGGAAAGAACGATTCTGGACCACCAGCTTGAAAGTGTTCCCTGGGCAGTGATCAGACTGGAAATTGTACCTTTGATCAGTACGCCGAACATGGAACCGATAGGAGTTCCAACGCCGCCGGAAAGAAGGGTTCCGCCGATAACTGCTGATGAGATCGCGTCCATCTCAAGACCTTTTGCCTGCTCAACGAATCCTGCGCAGCTGTTCAGGCAGAACAGGAAGCCGCCCAGACCTGCCAGAAAACCGTCCAGGATATAAGCCTTGAACATTGTTTTCTTAACATCAAGACCCATCATCAGAGCACTCTGTCTGTTTCCGCCGATAGCGTAAAGCTTACGTCCGAATTTACGGTATTTCAGAAGAATCGCGATCAAAATAACAACAACAACTGCAATTACAACTGTAGGCGGTATGTACGCCGGAATAAATTTTCCTTTTTTGTTGGTAGAACCAAAAGGCATATAGAAACGGAAGTTTGCCCATTTCAGAAATATCTCGTTCTTAATGGAGATCATATCTGTGCTGACGATCGCCGTCATGCCACGGCCGAAGAACATACCTGCCAGCGTTACGATAAAGGGCTGGATTCCCATGTAGGATACCAGGAATCCCTGTACCACGCCAAATGCAAGACCGATGAGCAGAGCTACCAGAACCGCCACATAAGCGTTGACTCCATGGTTTTCCATAAGGCTTGCCATCACCATACATACAAGGGCTGTTACAGAACCGACGGAAATATCGATTCCGCCTGTGATCATAACGATCGTAAGTCCGCAGGCGATAACAAGAAGTCCTGCGTTAGATACAAAAAGGTTTAAAAACATCTGCGGTTTTGCGAAACCTTTATCAGCAAACACGATCATGCCGATAATGTACATCACGAAGAACAGAGCAATGGTGATCAACAGCAGCAGGCCAGTGCTTGTCATTTTCTTTTTCTGAAAATTACTTTTTGCTTTCATTATTTCTGTCCTCCTTCTGCCGCCGGTGTTCCGGAAGCTTTTTTGCTTTTCAGGCCAGCGATGAATTTCCTGAAGGTTTCGCTCTGAAGTGTTACGATAACAATAACGACGATGGCTTTGTAAACAGGAAGCTGGTCTGCTTTTACATTCATTGCGTAAAGTGTTGTAGTCAGGGCCTGGATCGTATAAGCGCCGATCACGGAACCTACCAGGCTGAATTTACCGCCGCCCAGGAAGTTTCCGCCAAGAGCTACTGCCAGGATGGCGTCCATTTCCAGGTTCAGACCGATATTGTTCGCATCTGCGGAATAGATACGGCTGGACGCCACGATTCCGGCGATTCCTGCCAGCACACCGCAGATCACATAGGTCAGGAACTTGATCATAGTAGAGTTCAGACCTACCAGACGGGCAGCCTTTCCATTAATGCCGACACTTTCAATATAAAGTCCCAGGGCCGTCTTTTTCAGGATCAGATATACGATCAGTACTGTGACGATCGCAAAGAAGATCGGTGTGGGGATAGGACATTTTCCAATATATCCGCCAGCCATCTTAAAGGACTCTACACGGATATAGGTGATCTGTCCGTTTGTTACGAGCTGTGCGATACCACGGCCCGCTGTGTAAAGGATCAATGTAGCGACCATGGGCTGAATGTTCAGCTTTGCCACCAGGAATCCGTTGAACGCGCCGCAGAGAGCAGATGCGAGCAGAGCCGCGATCACTGCGATGATCAGAGAATTCTGGTATTCTGTAACAGAAACTTCTCCTCCGGAAAGGATCTGACAGCATACTGCCGCCGCTACAGCCATAACGGCGCCGACGCTGATATCCTGTCCGCCGGAAGCCGCTGTTACCAGAGTCATGCCCACTGCAAGAATAACAAGCTCTGAAGCACGATTGATAACGTCAATGATATATCCGTAGAGGACTCCGTTCTGTATGGATACGTTGAAGAAGTCCGGTGTTTTGATCACATTGATCAGGAGTACGGCTATCAGGCAAACAATAGGAAGAAAGAGCCTTGCTCCTGTAATCTTTTTCAGTTTACTCATTCTTATCGTCACCTCCTGCGATAGCTTTCATGATGTTGCTCTGAGACAGTTCTTCCTCGTTCAGTTCTCCGACCTTTTCTCCGTCTCTTAAGACTGCCATTCTGGAGCAGGTACGGAGCATCTCTTCAACCTCGGAAGAAATAAAGGTTACTGCCATTCCCTGGTCCGCCAGGTCAAGGACGATCTTCTGTATTTCTGTCTTTGTACCGATATCAATACCTCTGGTAGGCTCATCCAGGATCAGATACTCCGGATTGGTCAAAAGCCATCTTCCCAGGATCACCTTCTGCTGGTTGCCTCCGGAAAGACTCTTGATAGGAGTTTCGCGGCTGGCTGTTTTGATCTGCAGCATTTCAATATATTTGTCGGCAGCCTCCTCCATTTCTTTCCGGCTTAACGGATGGAACATTCCCCGTTTTGCCTGAAGAGCAATAATAATATTCTCTCTTACGGAAAGATCTGCAATGATGCCTTCCGCCTTTCTGTCTTCCGGAAGATAAGCCATTCCAAGCTTCATCGCTTCCAGAGGACTGTTGATCTTAACTTCTTTTCCGTTCACCTTCAAAGTACCGCTGTCCGCCTTGTCCGCGCCGTAGATCGCACGAACCAGCTCGGAACGTCCGGAACCAAGAAGGCCGGTAAGTCCGATGACTTCGCCTTTGTTGATCGTAATGTCAAAGGGTTTGATCGTACCTCTGTGTCCCAGTCCTTTTGCTTCAATGATCGGAACCGAGACAGCGGGCTTCTTGCCCGCATGAGCGCTCTTGATATCTGCCAGATCGTCAAAGTCTTTACCCATCATCTTGGCTACCAGCATAACTCTCGGCAGATCCTTTGTCTCATATTCGCCGACCAGTTCGCCGTTTCTGAGGACGGTGATCCTGTCGCATACGGCGTACACCTGCTCCAGGAAATGTGTTACGAAGATGATTCCTACGCCTTCGTCTCTCAGTCTGCGCATCAGAACAAACAATTTCTCCACCTCATCATCGTCCAGAGAAGAAGTCGGTTCGTCCAGGATCAGTACCTGACATTTCATATCCACTGCACGGGCAATGGCGATCATCTGCTGGATAGCCACGGAACATTCATCCAGCATCTGTGTGGGAGGCACATGAATATCAAGACTTTCCAGAAGTTTTGCGGAATGTTCGTTCATTTCCTTCCAGTTGATCATACCCAGTTTTCTCGGCTCGCGTCCGATAAACAGATTCTCCGCCACCGTCAGATTGGGGCAAAGGTTAACTTCCTGATACACGGTGCTGATTCCGTTTGCCTGGGCTTCCTGCGGGGAGTGGTTGATCACATTTTTCTCTTTTCCGGCCATCCGGATCGTACCGCTTTCAAATTCGTGCACACCTGTGAGCACTTTGATCAATGTTGATTTTCCGGCCCCGTTTTCTCCCATGAGCGCATGGATCTCTCCTTTTCTCAGGGTGAAATCCACATGGGAAAGGGCGCGGACACCGGTAAAATTCTTACTGATATCACGCATTTCCAGTACAACATTATTTTCCATATTCTTTCCACCTGCTTTCCCTTATACTTGTCAATAACAACTCTGTGCCGGGTATCCCTTCTTCCTCCCAAAAGAGGGAAAAAGTGCGGGAATTAACATAAAGGGAGCGCGGTACAGACCCGGGTTCTCCGAATTGTATACCGCGCTCCGGATTCATTCCTTAATCATTAACCAGTCAAATCTTCACTTGCCGTTCCGATTATCAGATTTGATTAATATGCACGTCCGTCGATGATTTCCTGAGTAATCGGTGTAACATCATAATCGCCCTCTTCTTCAAGGCTGTTTACTGCTGTTACAGATTTAACAGTATCATCAAATGCGAAGATTTCTTCGTCTACATAATTCAGTTTCTCAACTTCTTCTCCGGCTTCCAGAGCTTCGATCAGAGCCTGAGCACGAGGTCCGTGAAGCGGGTTGCACTCAACGTCGCAAGCGATCTTTCCGTTCAGAACGTCTGTCAGACCTGCGTTTGTAGTATCAAAGGAGATAACAAGGATGTCGCCGTTGGCAATATCTGTACCTACAGTCTTTCCTGCTGCTTCGATAGCGTCGATAGCGCCGAATGCTTCGTTATCGTTCTCGCAGTATACAACGTTGATGTTGTCATACTTCTTCAGCATGGACTCCATAACTTCCTGGCCTTTTGCCTGTGTAAATTCACCGGACTGCTGTTCCAGAAGATCCCATCCGTATTTCTCAACGCCTTCTTCAAGACCCTGTGTACGTCCGATCTGTGCTGTAGAACCAATGGTTCCCTGGATGTCAACGATATGTAAATCTTCCGGTGCGATCTCTTTTGCTGTCGCATATGCGTTCAGCCATTCAGCGGCTTTACGTCCTTCCAGAAGGGAGTCGGTTCCGATCCATGTGGTGTAAAGGCTGTCGTCAGAAACATCAACCATACGGTCAACGATGATAACCGGGATTCCTGCATCCTTTGCTTCCTGAAGAACGGTGTCCCATCCTGTCTCAGTTACAGGAGCCAGAAGAATGTAGTCAACTTCCTGCTGAATGAAGTTACGGATTGCGGTCAGCTGATTTTCCTGTTTCTGCTGAGCGTCGTCAAAGATCAGCTCGTAGCCGTTTTCCTCTGTAAATGTAGTCTGCATGGATTCTGTGTTTGCAGTACGCCAGTCAGATTCAGCACCTACCTGTGAGAAGCCGACAGTGATCAGATCTCCGCCTTCCTCTTCTGCTGCCACGTTAATAGCGGACATTCCAGCTACCATTGTTGCTGCCATAAAAGCTGCTAAGATTTTTTTCTTCATGTTTCGTTTCCTCCCTTTTTTTAAGTTGTTACTTGTTTAACATGTCTTTATTATAGCTAAAACAGGGAAAAACTCCATAGATTATTTTCGGAAAAATGTGCAGACTTTTACTGATTTTTCGTTTATGAATTAACAAGTTTGTTTTTTTATGATTCAAGTTTGATTTTTCACTTATTAATTGTAATTTTCTTTGCCAGCCGTACTTCCACCACTGTTCCTTTTCCCTCTTCAGAGGAAATTTCCATTCCGTATCCGGGCCCGTAATAAAGCCGTATCCTTTCCGCCACGGCGGACAGCCCGAACCCGGCCCTTTTTCCGGTACGGATAGCGTTCCGTATTTCTTCCAGCCTCTCCTTTGTCATTCCCTGACCGTTGTCCCTTACCCGCAGGATCAGATCCTTTCCCGCGTCTTCTCCTTCTATCAGGATCCTTCCGCCTCCGCGCTTGTTCTTAATGCCATGGTAAAGCGCGTTTTCCGCCAGCGGCTGAAGGGTAAGCTTCGGCACCATAACGCTGTCAAATTCCTCCGGTATCCGGATCTCAAAATCAAGGATGTCTCTGTATCTTGTCTGCTGGATTTCCAGATAGCTGACCGTGTGGCGTTTTTCTTCGGACAGAGGAATAATATCGTCCCCTTTTGACAGGGAAGTCCGGAAAAAGACAGACAGGCTGGAGATCATTTCCACTGCGTCCTCTGTCTGTCCGCCCTCGATCAGCCATACGATGGTATCCAGAGTGTTATAAAGAAAGTGAGGATTCACCTGGGCCTGGAGAAGCTGAAGCTGTATCAGATGCTTCGTCTCCTCTTCCTTTCTTACATTGGCAAGCAGTTCTTCCAGTTTTTTCGCCATCATACGGATCCCCACGTCCAGCTCCTCGATTTCCATATTGTCCGCCTGCACTTCTGTGATCCGGAAGTTTCCAAGAGCCACTTCCCGGACATTGTTCAGGATCCCCTTCACCGGTTCGCTGATGTTATGGGAAAAACGGAAGGATCTCCGTACCAGGATCACCAGTTCTGCAATACACAGGAGAGCTACCGTTCCGATCAGAATATATAAATGGCGGGTAAGAGCATTTTCCGCGCTTACAAGGTACATGGACTCGGTGTAGATATAATTCTGCATCTCCTGAACGACCAGACTTGTAAGAACCCGGATATTACTGTCCATACTCTGCATTCTGTCATCGTATTTTTCTTCCTCCGTAAGCTCTTTCATCCGTTTCCTCAGATTGGTCAGATAGCCTTTCAGACGCTTCAGGCTTTTCTTGCTGTCTGCGTTATAGGTATTGTCCTCCAGTTTCGCAATGGTATTTTCCGCTTCGTCAACCAGGGCCATGACCTCCGAAAGATGGGAGGTATCCTCAGAAAATATAGCGATATAGTACATTCCCACATCCAGGTCGTCCTTAAAATGCAGATTGAATTCACTGCTGATGGAAAGGTTCTGGGCAAGCTGGTTGTATCGGGAAACATACCCGGCGGAGACCACCAGAAGAAAGGCGATCAGAAGGGCCATGGGAAGCATGGTGGACAAGAGTATCTTTTTTATACGTTCCTCCATGGTAAATCTTTTCTGTTTCATTTTTTCCGTTTCATCCTTCCTCTTTTGCTTTTCGGTAGTCGCTGGGCGTCATGCCCTGGGTCTTTTTAAATAGATAGCTGAAATAGTGGGAATCTTTATACCCTACTTCCAGAGCGATCTCGCTGGCGCGCTTTCCGGTGCAGCGCAGAAGCTCCTTTGCATGTTCCATACGGATGCCGGTAAGATATTCAATAAATGTCTGTCCTATATTCTGGCTGAAAAGAGCGCTGAAATGGTTGGCGCTGATGTTCGCCACCTGAGCCACTGCGTTAAGGGACATGTTTTCATCCATATAATGATTCTTTATGTATTCGATGGAATTTTCCAGAATGCTCCTGTTCTTGTTTCCGGAATTTTTGTCACGGATCTCGATGGCTTTCTGCAGGATTTTTTCCGCATAATCCATAGCTGTCTCCATAGAAACTCCGCCCTGCTCCAGCGCGTTCTCTTTTTCGCTTTCTTCCAGCGCCGCCGCACCGTATCCCAGCCTGTTCAGAAACGACAGTACGGAAAAACGGATGTTCAGGATCACATAGCTGCGGAATACCATGGATGTCAGAGGTTCTTTCCCGATAGCATGAAAATAATCCCTCACAAAATTCCCTGTTTCTTCTTTCAGGCCGCTGCTCAAAAACTTCTGGATGATGGCAGGATCAATGGCGTTGATATCCACTTTTTTCAGATATCTTCCGTCGTCTTTCGCCATTTCTTCCTCTTTCAGATCTCTGTAATAAAGAATATGGCCATCGTACAGATATCTTCTTGCAAAAGTCTGCATGGCTGTATTATAGCTTCGCTTCACATTGCTCAGGCGTTCCACCGGCTCTCCTGCGGCGATAAACCAGGACTGTTCCGTTGGGCCGTCTGACAGTGCATCCCGGATACTCTCAACGCAGACCCGGGTATTTTCTCCCTGGTTTTCCTTCTGTTCCTTCACAAGAACGCCGTAACTGAACACATTATTTCTGAACAGCATCGCATAGCTGTGATCTGCGAAAAGGGCTTCGATCTTCTCCCGAGCCCGGGCCTCCCATTCAGAATAAGTCTCACTCTGCCCTGCCGCCGTACTTTCAGATTCCAGAGTGAAGATCAGAATATTGTACGCTTCAGCCACAATATCCAGTCCCATCTTGTCTGCTCTTCTATATATCTCTCCCGCATCCATTGTTCCGCTTATCAGCCCTTCAAAGAAATCCCTGCTGCTGTTCTGCTCATACTCCTGTATTTCTCTGTGGAACTGCTCATAATATTCCCTCTGGCTCTTCTCGTGCTCATATCTTTTCCGTATCTCACAGAGCCTTTCAAGGAAGGCGTTTTTCGTTATCGGCTTCAGAAGATAATCCTCCACACCGATACTGATCGCCTCTTTCGCGTAATTAAAATCATCATAGCCGCTGAGAATCACGATCTTGATATCCGGAAGCTCTTTTCTCACAACTTTACTTAACGTCAGTCCGTCCATAAAAGGCATCTTAATATCTGTGATCAGCAGATCCGGCTTCAGCTTTTTAATAAGAGGAAGCGCCATCTCCCCGTCTGAGGCTTCCCCTACCAGTTCAAATCCGTACTGCTCCCAGGGAACCATTTTCTTTATATTTTCACGGACCACAATTTCATCTTCCGCCAAAAATGTTCTTAACATCTTCGTCCTTACCTCTCTGTAAAAATTCTGTATATCAGAACTTCCGGTTTTCTTCCGGCCGTTGTCTATACACTTCTTTTTATTTTATTACTTGTAACAGATCTGTACAAGTTGTTTTTGTCTTTCTGTTTTTTAGATAAAGAAAGGAATAAACCAGACAAATATTTGTAAAACATCTCCGGACTTCAGAAGAAAGTCCTTTTTCTGAGGAAAGCCGAGATGAAAAATAGTATAAACAGCATCCTCCTGAGGAAGTTGAAGTACCGAAAGCATTTCCGGCGTATAGAATACGGAACCAGAAGCAGCGTTAAAGTCAATGGAAATCGGGAATCATACAGAAACATTTTCCGTGATTTCTAAAAAGCCGTTTATAACCTTTTAGAATATGAAGCAAAAAACTTGTGCCCTGTGTAAGATTGTGATATACTGCGAATCATTATAGCAGTTTGCATTTCATATACATATCTATTCTATTTCAGTGATTTCGAATTCTGATATTTTTCTAAATTCTTTATTCCCAACTTTTTGAAGAACCATAGGTTTCTGATGAGGCACTTCTTTTGTAAATATCTCCGACGCAGTATTCGGTAAAAGGAAGAAAACAATCCCGCCATTTCATAAAAAACAACCCTATGTAAAAATAAGGTAACCGTAAGACCGGGCACAGTTTTGCGGTTGTGTCAGCGGAAATGCTACATGTAACCGTAGAACCAGGCACAGCTTTACGGTTGTATCAGCGGAAATGCTGGATGTAACCGTAGAATTGGGCACAGTTTTACGGTTGTATCGATGGAAATACTGCATGTAACCGTAGAACCAGGCACAGTTTTACGGTTGTGTCAGCGGAAATGCTGGATGTAACCGTAAAACTGGGCACAGCTTTACGGTTGAATCAGCGAAAATGCTACATGTAACCGTAAAATTGGTTGAGCACTTACGGATGAAATGAAGTAGAAGCTAGATGTAACCGTAGAATCAGGTGGGAATTTACGGCTTGGTCTTAAAAAATAATCAATCAACCGTAAAAGCCAAAAAATGCCTGCCATTTTTAGTTAAAAAGTGTTAAGGAGAAATATTATGATAGGATTAAGAGAACTTCTATTGCAGGAACAGGCAAGACTGGAAACGATTGTCCGCAGGACTGAGAAGCAGTTGAGGGATGTTCCCCAGGGAACTTTGCGATTATCAAAAAGCAATGGTAAAATCCAGTATTATCATTGTCGGCCGGACACACGAAGAAACGGGGAATACCTTTCAACGAAAAACATTGAATTGATCCAAAAGCTGGCTCAGAAATCTTATGATGAAAAGATATTCAAACTTGCCGGAAAAGGCTGAAACAGATAAAGAAAATAACAAATGACTATGCAGATGATGAAATAGAAAAAATCCTGCTGGAGGAACATTATGAAAAAAGAAAGCTTATAGAGCCGATTGAAATGCCCTGGGAGCAGCAGGTGGAACAATGGATGTCAAAGACATATACAGGAAAAGAGTTTAAAAATGATACACCTGTAATTTTAACAGAACGAGGGGAACGGGTCCGCTCAAAATCAGAAAAAATTCTTGCAGACTATTTTTATCACAGGGGAATCCAATATAAGTATGAGCATCCTCTGTATCTGAAAGGATACGGTACCGTCTATCCGGATTTTACATTTCTGTCAAAAAGGACGCGGAAGGAGATATACTGGGAGCATGACGGCAAGATGGACGATCCGGCATATGCGCAGAATGCCGTCAGAAAAATCCAGGCATACGAGGATAATGATATTTATCCTGGAGAAAGGCTGATTCTTACCTTTGAAACCACAAAAACAGTTCTGGACACAAGACTCATAGAAAAAATGATATGCAGATATTTATAATGAAAAACGGATCAGATGGTACGATTTCCAGGATATACCGTAAAGACAATATAGAGTCTCACAATATTCTTACAGACCAAAATCCTGCCGTTGGAGTCTTAGGCTGAAAGGAGCATTGAAAAGGATCAATATTCGTGTACAAGGAAATAATACGCCCGATAAAAAGCTGACTATGCTCTCTTTTGCGTTGCTTTCATTCCGCCCCCACCTTTCATTTGCATTCTATGTAAGCCCTGCACGCATGATCAGATGCCTTGGCGAAATAGAAACCGACGTCTTTTTGGCTTACAGACCTCAGCCCACAGACTATATCTTAACATCCCCCCACCTTACAGAACCCTGCTCACAGATTTCACACGCGGGAATTTCAGCAATTTGCAAGGCAGATAATGAAAGTATCAGCTGTGCACAGACGTAAGACGATACTACCTGAGGATAATGCCGAACATCGCTGAAATTACACAGAGTGGAGCGTGTTGCCCCTTCTACATTAACGTTATGGAAATTTAATAATTGAGATCGTTTCCCCCGCATATGAAATATGGTACAATAAGGAAGTTCTGAAGATGAATCGGAGCCGTCAGATGAAGCAGGCTCCTAAAACAGAAAACAGAGAATTTTGGAGAGATATATGACAAAATATGAATTTCTTGATATTTTAAACACACAGCTTGCCGGACAGCTTTCCTCCTCCGACACAGCGTCTCATATAGAATATTATCGGAATTACATTGATGCGGAAATAAAAAAAGGACGTAAAGAAAGCGATATTTTAGCGGAGCTGGGAGATCCCCGCCTGATCGCCCGGACGATCATGGATACAAGTCCGGCCTCTCATACCTATGGAGACAGTGAGAAATATTCCGCATCTTCTGAAGACAGTTATTTCTCTGATCCCGAACCTCTATATTCTGAAAGCAGCTCCGGCCGCTTCCGGAAACGCAACTATCATCTTGATCTGACAACATGGTACGGCAAGCTTCTTGTGATCCTGCTGGCGGCAGTTGTCCTCTTTCTTCTTTTCATCCTTCTGGGAATCCTGATCCCTGTTGCCGCAGTTATCTTTCTGATCATCTTCCTGATTTCCCGTTTCCGGCGATGACAGACACAGACTAATTTTTTCATGGGAAAAAGGAAGAGCTGCGAGAAGCACTTTTACAGCTTTTCGCAGCCCTTGCTCTATTCCTTATTTATTATAAATACAGATTTTTGCGCCTTTTTCTACCTTCTGTATGATCTTATTTTCCTGATATACTGCTCTCTCCAAAAGTGATAGGATTATCTGTTTTCATACTGATTTGACTGCCAGATAATGTTGATAAGCCTGCTGACGCATGCCCGCAGATCTTCCCCGGAAAGGGTTCCCTCCGCCAGTTCTTTTTTCAGATTTTCCCGGTCGCAGACCGCTCCCGGCATAACAAGATCATTTCCTGCACGCATACAGCCCGAAGCTGTACAGTCCGGTCCTGTCTCCGTAGTGGTCCAGTCCGTCATGATCACTCCCTGGAACCCCCATTCGCAGCGGGCAGCCTTTGTACAAAGATCACTGCAGTTGGCGGCATGCACCCCATTGATCAGATTATAGCTCGTCATAATAGACATTGGCTGGGCTTCCTTTACAGCAATCTCAAATCCCTTCAGATAGATCTCACGGAGGGCTCTTTCCGACAGGATACTGTCACTGTTCATCCGGTTGTCTTCCTGATTGTTGCAGGCAAAATGCTTGATCGTCGTTCCGCATCCGGGCACCTGCTGAACACCTCTGGTCACAGCCGCCGCCATTTTTCCGGAAAGGAGCGGATCCTCGGAATAATATTCAAAATTACGTCCGCACAGAGGATTTCTGTGGATATTCATTCCCGGAGCCAGCCATAAAGTCACGCCGAACTCCTCCATCTCTCCTCCGATCATCTCACCGGTTTCTTCCAGCAAGTCCACATTCCACGTCTGAGCCAGAAGAGTTCCCACAGGGATAGCCGTACAGTACTGATAGTAGGCATCGCCCGGTTCTTCCCTGCTTCCCTGATAAAAGATTCCTCCCTCAAAACTGAATTCAAATGGTCTGTTGACAATTTTCCCTTCATATACATGGTAATTCTTCATCAGCCGCAGCCCGGCGGGACCATCCGCCAGAACGATTCCCGCCAGTCCCTGTTTCTCTGCACAGCCGCTTGTCTCTCCTGCCGATCCCGGCACTGCGATGCCGGCGGCGCCAAGATTTCCTCCCTGGCCTTTGTCCGGATCGCCGCTTGCCAGAGACACAAGCTGATCTTCTGTCAAAGTATCCGCAAACTCTGCGGCCTTTTCGGGAATAAGCTGCGCGTTTGTTTTATAAATCACTGTTTCTGTTTTAATGGAATCGCTCTTTATCCTCAAAACAGGCAGCCCTTCTTCCTTTACATATTGAAGAAGCGCTTCTCTCTTCTCTCTCGCCTTTTCCGGCTCTGGTTTCAGCTCCTCCAGTTTTTCTTTTAAAGGACAGATATTGTCTGTTTTCTGCAGCATAACTTCTCTGTCAAGTCGGAGAACAGCTACGGGGTTGGAGGTTTCCAGACTGCTGCCTGCCCATATTACATAATCTCCGGCTTCCATGATCCAGCCTCCGTCCTCCTGACTATAAGAGGCGAGATTCTCCAGAGGAAACTCCAGCAGCATGGTTTCCTTCTGACCGGGCGCGATATCCTCTGTTTTTCCGAAGGCGGCCAGTCTTCTATATTCCTTGTCCAGCTTTCCCTGGGGACAGGTTACATAAATCTGTACAACCTCCCTGCCGCTGTAAGCAGTCCCTATATTGACAGTTTCCGTCTCCACAACAATTTTTTCATTCTCATTAAATACCACAGAAAGAACCTTTGTCCTAAAATCCGTATAGGACAGCCCGTATCCAAAACCGTAGCGCACAGGAACATCAAAGGTATCAAAATACCGGTACCCTACATAGATTCCTTCTTTATAATAAGCTTTTTCTGTATTTCCGTTGTTATGAGAAAATTCTTCGCTGAAGGGATAGTCTCCATACCGGTACGCCCAGGTATCCGTAAGCTTTCCGGAAGGAATGACTCTGCCGCTTAAGATATCCGCGAAAGCATGGCCGCCCTCCATTCCCGGCTGTGAGATCTGAAGCAGCGCTTCAATCCTGCCGCAGTTATCCATAAAGGACAGATCTACAGGCCCTCCGGCATTTACCGCCACGATCACATGGGCATACAGTCCGCACAGCTTCTTAATCTGTCTTTTTTCTTCTTCTGACAGAAGATAATCGCCTTCCCGAAAGAAACGGTCAGCTCCCTCCCCCGCAATACGGCTCAGAACATAAACCGCCGTATCCGCGTCGGTTTTTTCCACATCCATCCCTTCCGGCATACGGAAAGGCGAGGAAGAGTAAATATCAAAAAAGTTCCTGCTGTCCCCGCTCTCTTTTACTTTTTTCAGGATCTCATCCCGCCAGGCCTCTCTCGCCTTCCTGTAGCGCAGCTCATAGTCCTGTATCCATTCCTCTGTTGTGATCACATATCCGGTGTCCTTCATTCCCTGAAAGATACTTACCGTTTCACGCTCGTTTACATCCCCTGATCCGGTTCCGCCCTTTACAGTTTTCGACGCCCCCACGCCGTATAAAGCTACTTTTGTTCCGGGTTTCAGGGGCAGAAGATTTCCCTCGTTTTTTAAAAGAACCATGCCCTCTGCCGCGGCTTTTCTGGCAAGCTGGCGGTTTACTGTCTCACGAAGAGAGACCGCCTGATCCCTTGTCCCGGGAAAATGTCTTTGCTTCATAACCTTCATAGTGAAATTCCTCCTCCACATCACGCCGGAGTCCTCCGGCATCATACTTGCACTATCTTTATTTTATCTCTCCTCCGCTCTCCATACAACCACAAGATGCCAAATATACAGACTGCACAATTTTTTCTCAATTTATTTGTGCTTACTGTATAAATTTTTCTCTATTTTGATAAATTATTGACAATCATTGAAATCTGTGCTAATATCTTTTTGACAAGAAAAAAACCTCTGACGACTGACGGAAACGTGGACAACCACAGGGGAATCAGAGATTTGCAGCGCCGACCGTCTGGGCAGTATTTGAAGGTTTTCAGATACTGCTCTTTTTTCATACCGGGAAGAATCTTTTTCCGATATGGAACGGCGTAATGCCAAAACGTTTTTCATATGAAAGGAGAAACAACTTATGGGATTCAAAAGTGACATCGAGATCGCACAGGAGTGCGAAATGCAGCCGATTACCGAGATTGCGGCAAAAGCAGGTATTGACGACAAATACCTGGAGCAGTACGGAAAATATAAGGCAAAAATCGACTACAACCTTCTGAAAGAAACTGACAAAAAAGACGGCAAACTGATCCTTGTGACCGCCATCAACCCCACACCGGCAGGGGAAGGAAAGACCACAACAACCGTAGGTCTGGCAGACGGAATGCAGAAGCTGGGCAAAAATGTTATGGTAGCTCTCCGCGAGCCATCCCTTGGACCGGTATTCGGCGTTAAGGGCGGAGCTGCAGGCGGCGGATACGCCCAGGTAGTGCCCATGGAGGACATCAACCTTCATTTCACAGGCGATTTCCATGCCATCGGAGCAGCCAACAACCTTCTGGCAGCAATGATCGACAACCATATCTTCCAGGGCAATGAGCTGAACATCGACCCGAGAAAGATCACCTGGAGAAGATGCGTGGACATGAACGACCGCCAGCTCAGGAACGTAGTGGACGGCCTTGGCGGAAGAACAAACGGAATGCCCCGTGAGGACGGCTACGACATCACCGTAGCATCCGAGATCATGGCAGTCCTTTGCCTTGCAAGCGACATCAACGACCTGAAAGCAAGACTGGGCCGTATCATCATCGGCTATACATACGGAAAAGTCTCCGAGCAGAAACCGGTAACGGCACATGACCTCCATGCAGAAGGCGCTATGACCGCGCTTCTGAAGGACGCCCTGAAACCGAACCTGGTACAGACCCTGGAGCATGTTCCGGCAATCGTACACGGCGGACCGTTCGCAAATATCGCTCACGGCTGCAACTCTGTAACAGCTACCAAGATGGCTATGAAACTGGCTGACTACACTATTACAGAGGCAGGCTTCGGCGCAGACCTGGGCGCAGAGAAATTCCTGGATATCAAATGCCGTATGGCAGGCCTGAAGCCAAACGCAGTCGTAGTGGTAGCTACTGTCCGCGCCCTGAAATATAACGGCGGCGTTGCAAAGGCGGATCTGAACAACGAAAATCTGGAAGCTCTTGAGAAAGGTATGCCGAACCTTCTGAAACATGTAAGCAACATCAAGAACGTATACAAACTTCCCTGCGTAGTTGCCATCAACGCATTCCCGACCGATACCAAGGCGGAGCTTGACCTGGTAGAGGCAAAATGCAAGGAGCTGGGCGTAAACGTAGCTCTCTCCGAAGTATGGGCAAAAGGCGGCGAAGGCGGCATTAAGCTGGCAGAAGAAGTGATCCGTCTGGTGGAAGAGCCCAACGACTTCACCTATGCTTACGAGCTGGACGGAACCATCGAGGACAAGCTGAACCAGATCGTACAGAAGGTCTATGGAGGAAAGAGAGCCGTTCTTACCGCAAACGCTCAGAAGCAGGCAAAGCAGCTTGAGGATCTCGGATTCGGCAACTGCCCGATCTGCGTGGCAAAGACCCAGTACAGCCTGACAGACGACCAGACGAAACTGGGAGCGCCTACAGACTTTGAGGTAACTGTCCGCAACCTGAAGATCTCCGCAGGAGCAGGATTTATCGTAGCCCTTACCGGAGAGATCATGACTATGCCTGGTCTCCCGAAAGTTCCGGCTGCAGAAAAGATCGATGTAGATGAAAACGGAAAGATCACAGGATTGTTCTAAAAGGGGATTGAGGGGGAACCCTCTCACAGTTGCGAAGGCCGATGGTTCCCCTCAAACTCCCCCTTCCTTGGCCACGCGGGTGGCGGAACGGGAGTGTTTGACTATATGGAGGAATCGTGAGAGCTTCAGGAACTTTTCTGAAAAATTCATATTCTTCGACCACGCTGTGGTACAAGGAAAATTTGAATCATCATTATGGAATTTATCTTTTGCAGGGATGTCCGGCTAAAGCCGGGCATCTCTGTTTTAGAATTAACATTTATTTTACAGAATAATGATTGTTGCGAAAGGTGCAGGAAGGTATCATGGTATTCACAAGAGAGGTGGATTCTATGATCAATAAACTTCAGAAACTGACTATGACGACAGGAGTTCTGGCTCTTGTTTTTATTCTGCCAATGGCACTTTCCGCTGTTATCAGCAAAACTGCCGGCGGGAACGGGATTACGGAAAATTACTGCTCCCTTCCTTTCTGGATATGCATCTCGTTTTTTATCATATGTACCGCCGTCACGCTTCTTTATCTTTCTCTAAAGGAAAGACACGGAGGCTGGCAGCAAAAACTCGCTTTCCCGGTAATCGCGGCTGTCCTGGCAGGAATCTCCGTTTTCGTCCTATATGTACAGGTTGTCAATCCGCTGCGGGATATTCCTTATTTAAACAGTCCTGATACGGTTCTTCTGAACGACGTTTCCTTTTATTATAATAATATCAGCGACAGCCCTACCATTCAAATCAGCGGAATGGATGCTGACGGCCGGAGAAAAACCTTTTCCATTTCCCGGGAAGAATTTAAAGAAGGGAAAGAACTTCTTATGCAGACGCAGAATCTTGACGGCAGTCAGGCGCTGACGGCCGCCATTACATATCTCCCGTATTCAGAGATGATTCTGGATATTGATATGACAGTGACTGACAGACCGCAGCAATAGCATTATCCCGCTCCGCCTGTATCAATATAGAAAATGCCCGCTTCCAGATAAACAGTTTTATTTTTTACTGTCTACCTAAAAGGGAGCATATCAATTTACAGCCCTGAGAGGCTGTTTACATACTAAAATACCCGTGTACAGGATTTTTATCTCTCTTTCTGTACACGGGTATTTTTCGCGTCAGCGCACTCTTCTTGTACGCTGAGGCTGTCCCCCCTGTTCCGGGATCATTTTTCAAAAACATAATTAGGATTTTCTTTGAAAGCCTGCACCAGTTCTTCACCCGCTTCTTCCTTGAAAACCTGTTTCCAGGATCTGAGAAGATTTTCAGGAGTGACAGATATAGGTTCAATTCCTATGAAAGAGGGAACTTTCTGGTTTAATATTGATTTTACCGAAGCAAGGGCAATAGCCTGTCCCTGTTCATAAGGGCGCTGCGCGCTCAGTACTTTGATCATCCCGCCTTTTGCCATATTTATTGCCACCGCATGATCCAGGTCTCCTGTGGAGATCACAATATCTGTACGGCCCAGCTCCGTCAGCGCTTCGATCACTTCCATTGCCGGACCATCCCAGGATATATAGAGAGCTTCTATTTCCGGATATCTTTTGATCAGTTCTTTTGTCTTTCGATAGATTTCCCCTTCATTCTCAAACCTTATCTCCCCGCACAGATGGAGATTTGGATATTCTTCCGCCAAAACCTGCTTCGCCGCGCCGTCTCTTTGATTTGTGGCATAAAAATCCGCGTCATGTACGACCACGCCATAATTCTTCATGCCATGTTTATACATATATTCACCCAGGCCATGGCCCATATTCTGCCCGTGAGAACGTTCATTAACCGAAACACATGTCACATAATCCTCCGGAGACAGCCCTTCCGGCACATTCGTGATCAGAACAAGTTTTATCTTGCTTTTTACAATATCCATAAAGGCCTCAGAGGTACGTTTATTATCCGAAGGTATTGCGATCAGAATATCCGGTTCCAGCAGCTTCAGGCTTTCCAGCTGCCTGCACTGGAGTTCCGGGTCAAAATGAGCGTCTGTAATAGCTATCAAAGAAATCCCCAGCCTGTCAAAGACGTTTCGTATTCCCTTCTGATGAAGTTCCATCCATGCTTTTCCGGCATAATGAAAGGAGATCGCCGCCGTGATCTTTTTTTGCCGGATACTTTGAATTTCGTCCTCCGCTATCGTAAGATCTTCCATAGAAGCCGCCCGTTCGCCGAAAGGCCCTCTCCCGATTCCTCTGGTGGAATCGCGGATAACAAGTTTCATGGACAGGGTATGCTTTTGATAAACCTCTTTATATGCAGGCATATTGGCATATTCCTGCCGCGCGATCCGCTTCATCAGTGTGTTGACCGCCAGTTCGGCATACAATGCGACATCCTGCTCAATAGTTGTAAGAGCCGGGGTGTACAGGGGCGCCCATTCAAAAAAGTCGAAACAGACTACCGATATATCAGAAGGGCATATAATATTATGCGCATTGATATATTTCAAAAAAGGGATCACTACTGCATAGTTCGCCAGAAATACTCCCGTAGGCATAGAATCCTTCTCCAGCATTTTATCCAGAGCCTCAAAAATATCCCTATCGTTTTGAAGATGCGGATAAATATAGGATTCATCCACCGGAATTTCAGATTCCTCCAGGGCTTTTTTGTATCCTTCCAGGCGCATCGGTCTGCGTTCACTGCTGCGTCCAAGAAAAGCGATCCGTTCATGTCCTTTCTTAATAAGATGTTTCACCACCTTATACGCGCCGTCACAAGTATCCGTGCAAACAGTGTCCGCCATATAACCGTTCACTTCTCTGCCAAGAATGACTACCGGTATCTGGACATCCTTCAGAACATGATGAGTCAGAATATCTTTTTCATCCGGAAAAAGAATCACTCCTTTGGCTGAATCATCCTGTAAAGACACCTGCAGAAAGCTTTCTATTCCGGCAGTATCCGCTCCGCACTCTATCGTGACCAGCGTATACCCCGTGTTTTTCAGCTTTTCATCAATCTCCCTCTCTACCCGGCGCTGAAAGTTGCTCTTTTTGTCTGAAATCAAAAGAAAGATATAGTTTCCATCTGCCCTGTGAGAGGGCATCTTTTTTTTCTTCAGAACAAAGTTGGGCGGATTATCCAGTTCCCTGATCGCTTTTTCTACTTTTTCCACTTTCTCAGGGCTTACATAACGGGTTTTGTTGACTACATGTGAAACTGTGGAGACAGAAACTCCTGCCATTTTTGCTATATCATTAATTGTCGCCATTTTTTCCACCTATCTGTTTGTTCTACTAAATACATTATACAGGCCCGGGGGGAAAAGTCAATTTTATCGTTTTTCAGGTAACAAAAAGGAGCCGCATTGTCTGCGGCCCCTTAACCTTATCAGTCTTCGACTTTCACCCATTGTTTGCTTTCAGCAGACTGTCTTACTGCTTCACACACACGTTCTACACGATATCCCACCTTAAAGGAAGTACTCGGCTGGTAGCCTTCTGTAATCGCCTTGATGAACTCATACATTTCGATGGTCTTCAGTTCGCCATAGCCGATATTCATGCCGGGGATGTTCCAGGTAACTTCTCCGTGGAAGTGTGCCGGCCCTGTATAAATTGTTTTGAATCCGCGTCTGTCATCCGGATCGTCTGCGAAACATACCTGAAGTTCGTTTAATCTTTCATAATTAAACGCGATGCTTCCCTTTGTACCGTGGAGCTCAACTGTAATAAAGTTATTTCTTCCCCATGCGTTTCGTGTAGCTTCGATACTTCCTACAGCTCCGCTCTTGAATTTTACAAGGAAAGCGTCCTCATCGTCAACGTCTACAGCTTTGCGGGGTGCGTCCGCGCCCAGTTTTACGGTTCCGAGGAGATCCACTCCGCCTTCCTGTACCGGTCTTTCCTTAATGTATGTCTTAACCAGAGAGACAACCTCGTCGATATCTCCTGCAAGATACTGCGCGATATCAATTACATGTGAAGCGATATCGCCCAGAGCTCCGCCTCCGGCAATTTTTTTCTGGAATCTCCAGGAAAGAGGAGAATCAGGATCAGCAGACCAGCTCTGCAGATATGTACAGCGAATATTCAGGATATCCCCGATCGAACCTTCATCGATCAGTTTTTTCGCCAGATCAATAGCCGGTACTCTGCGGTACTGATAAGCATTCATGCTTACAATCCCCTTCTTTGCCGCCTTTTCCGCAGCTTCCGCCATGGCCTTCGCGTCTTCCAGCGTAGAAGCAATGGGCTTTTCACAGATAACATGTTTCCCGGCCTCCAGAGCTGCAATAGCAACGGCTACATGAGCATTGTTCGGTGTACAAATGCTGACAACATCGATTTCCGGATCGTTTACGATTTCTTTCCAGTCAATGCAGCACTTCTGAAATCCAAAACGCTCTTTTGCTTCTTTCGCAATTTCAGGATCAATGTCGCAGACAGTTTTCAGAACAGGTACGGCCGGTGCGGGCCAGAAAAATTTGGGCATATTGGAATACGCAACTACATGTGCTTTTCCCATAAATCCCGCTCCAACTAATCCTACGTTTAAAGTTTTCATAATCATTTCCTCCTAGATTCCATTCTCATTCACAATTTCTGTTTAGTTCTTTTTCTTTCCCTGGCTCAGATTGCTGAGGGCTACTGCCAGAATGATGATTCCGCCTTTGATCATTGTCTGCTGTGCGGAACTTAAGTTTGCAAGAATAACCGCGTTGTTCATCATTCCCATCAGCACAGAGCCGAATAACGCGCCGATTACTGATCCGGTTCCACCGGACATGGCCGTTCCGCCAAGTACTACGGCAGCGATTACCGACATTTCGTCGCCGTCGCCGTAGGAATATCTTCCTGCCTGCATACGGGCCGCATACATGATTCCGGCAAAAGCGGCGAAAGCTCCTGACATGGTAAACGCAATGATCTTTACTTTCTTCGTATTGATACCGCTGTATATTGCCGAGTTCTCATTTCCGCCGGTGGCAAGAATATGTCTTCCGAATGTACCCTTATTAAAAATAAGGATTCCAACTATATAAAAAAGGATAGTCCACAAAACAAGTACAGGAATCCCGGCAACCTCGCCGATTCCGAAAATATTGCAGAAAGTCTTGTTCTCAATAGGAACAGCCGCCGTATCTGTGATCCACATCGCTCCGCCGCGAACCAGTTCCATCATACCCAGGGTAGCCAGGAATGCCGGCAGTTTCAGTTTTGTAACCAGCAGGCCGTTGATCAGGCCGATCACAACGCCGAACCCGATGCCTACAACAAGCGCCAGTAAGATGCTGTTAAATTTCTGCAGGACCAGAGAAACAAGCATTGCCGTCATAGCTGTGATCGATCCGACCGTCAGATCGATCTGGCCAGCTGCCATGACGAAAACGCCCGCCACAGCCATAACGGAAATCATAGCCGTCTGTCTCAGGATATTGACCAGGTTTCTCGGCTGTAAAAAGCCTTTGTTCCCCAGAATCAACGCAAACAGGACAAATACCACAACAAAAATAATGTAGACCATATATTTGTCCCACTGTATGTTCTTTTTACTTTTGCTGAATCGCATACTGCAGTACCTCCTCTGTATCTATATCTTTTCTATCGATCTCTCCAGTAATATGACCATCAAATATAGTAATAATTCTGTCACACACAGCCATAAGTTCCGCCAACTCTGAAGAAACAAATAATACACCTTTTCCCTGTTCGGCATAATCCCGGATCAGAGAAATGATCTCCGCCTTTGCGCCAACGTCCACTCCGGCAGTGGGCTCGTCCAGCATCATTACCTCCGGCTCCATATTCATCCATTTCGCAATTACTACCTTCTGCTGATTTCCTCCGGAGAGAAGATTGATCCGCTTATGGATGTCATCCGTAACGATATTCAGCTTTTTAACATTGTCCTCCACCATTGCATCAGCCTTCTTTTCATCGACAAATCCGTGTCTGGTGAGCTGTTTTATTTTGGGAAGGATCGCGTTTTCTTTTACCGAATGTATCAGCACCAGCCCCTGCTTTCTTCTGTCCTCGGGGATCAGCGCAAATCCGCTGCGGATAGCTTCTGACGGGTTCCTGACGGTCACAGCGCTGCCGTTGCGCAGCACTGTGCCTCCTTCCTTCTTCCGTAATCCAAACAATGTTTCCAGAATTTCCGTACGCCCGCTTCCCATAAGTCCGGCAAATCCCAGGATCTCGCCTTTTTTCAGGCTGAAAGAGATGTCATTTATCCGGTCGTTTATCTTCAGGTGCTCTACCCGCAGAAGATCATCACCGTCTTTGTCGTATTTTCTGGGAACCCAGTCAAATTTCTTTCCTGTGTTTTCTCCCATCATATGAGCAATGATCTCTTCCATGGTAATATCCGCGATTTTTCCTGTATGGACGATCTTTCCGTCCCGGAGTATAGAGATGCTGTCCGCAATCTCCATGATCTCATTCATACGGTGGGAGATGTAGATCATGGAAACGCCCTTTTCCTGCAGATCTCTCATCATCTTAAACAGATACTTTGTCTCCGCATCTGACAGAGAGGCCGTCGGTTCGTCAAGAACAAGGATTTTCGCTTCTTTTTCCATAGCCTTGGCGATTTCTACCATCTGGCTCATGCCTACGCTGAGGTTTCCGACTACCTCTTTCGGGTCCACTTCGATCCCCAGATCATCCAGGACTTTTTTTGCCCTTTCCGTCATATATCCTGTCCTGCGCAGTCCTTTTTCCGTCACTTCCGATCCGAGGAAAATATTTTCTTCTACTGTCATAGTCTGGACAAGGGACAGCTCCTGAAAGATCATACCGATTCCATTTTTCTTTGCGTCGTGGGTATTCTGAATCACAGTTTCCTTGCAATTTACCAGAATCGTTCCGGAATCTTTTGTATATACTCCTGTCATGATCTTCATAAGTGTTGATTTTCCCGCTCCGTTTCCGCCGACCAGAGCATGGATCTCGCCTTTTTTCAGCGAGAAATTCACGCCTTTCAACACCGGTACGCCAAAAGATTTTTCAATCTCTTTCATTTCCAGTACATATGGGTTCATTTCTTTCCTCCTTATTCAGACACTGCCTCCTGCAGCCAGTCCGGAGCTTCTACATGGTAAACGTCTTCATATGCTTCCACGACGTTTGAACGGTCAACTCTTTTGGCATCTACAACAACATAAGGCGGAGCCTCTTTTTCAAGCAGAGAATACGCAGCCAGAGTAGCTTCCGCAACGCCCTGGTCATAAGGAAGCTGTGCGCCAAGACCTACAACAGTTCCTTCTGCGATCTCTTTTGCAATATTGTTTCCAAGATCAATCGTCGTCAGTTTTACATCGTCGCCGGTAAGACCTGCCGCACGAACAGAGGAGAGAACTCCTTCCATAGGAATATCCCAGCTTGCGTAGATACCGTCGATCATGGGATACTGTGTGAGAATGGCGTCACCCTGCTCGGAGCATCCGTTTTCATCTGTGAAGCCCTGTTCAGTAACAATCTCGATGTCCGGATATTTCTCTGCCATAGTGTCTTTGAAGCCCTGGTCTCTCTGGTTTGTTACGAAATAAACAGTATCGTAATATACCATACCGATCTGTCCTTCTCCGCCGAGAGCTTCGCCCATTAATTCTGCCGCGATACAGCCATTTCCATAGTTATCCGCAGAAACACAGCTTACATAGTCTTCTCCTGCAGTCATTCCTTCCGGCACATTGTCCATGAATACCAGTTTGATACCTGCTTCGGAAACTCTCTCGAAAGCGTCTGCGGTAGCGGTAGCGTCTGTAGGAATGCTGACAATGATATCAGGATCTTTTGCCATGATCGTCTCGATATCGGAAACCTGCTGCTCAGCAGAAAAATCAGCGTCTGTAACAGCCACAACTTCAATACCCAGATCGTCGAAAGTAGCCTGAAGTCCTTCCAACTGAGAAGTCGCCCAGTCGTTTCCGCCATAGTGCATGGAGATCGCCGCAGTATATCCGCCTTCTCTGATCTGCTCCTTTTCTTCTTCTGTCAGCTGAATCTCAGATGCAGGTGTTGCAGCTTCACCATTCGGTCCGGTAGCTCCGCCGGCAGCCTCAGCCTCTGCCGCCTGGCAGCTAAATGTCAGAGAAAAGATCATACCTGTTGTCAGTAAAACGCTTACTATTTTTCTTTTCATAATTTCATCTCCTTTTCTTGGTCTGATTTTTGATTACAGAAGTTTTCCTTTCAGGAAATCATAGGACGTCATGCATGCATATACAGGATCTCCCGCATAACCGTCAACTTCTACGAGATAATCGCCTTTGTATCCTTTTTCCTTCAGGAAATCCAGAACTCCGTTGATATCCAGACGGCCTTTTCCGAGGGGAGCGAATCCGTTATCATCCAGGTCCTTCAGATGTACGAAGGAAATCCTGTCATAATATTTCTTCACTGTTTCAAGAGGATCTCCGCCGCCTGCCGCAAGATGAGCCAGATCCGGGCAGATTTTGATGGATGTTTCCGAAAACAGTCTGTCTACCTGCTCCGGAGCTTCCGCCATGGATCCGAGATGCGGATGATAACTTGCCTCGATACCGTATTCCGCGAATACTTTCGCAGCCATATCCAGGCCTTTTCCAAGCAGATGGTAGTCTGAATCCTGAACTCCCTTTCCGCGGATCGCGCCGCCGCAGAGCGCCGCGTATGTAACGCCTACAGCTTTTGCCGCTTTCGCAACTTCTTCCATATGGAACATTTCATCTTCCAGTGCATCCCGATAGATAAAGTTTGCTCCGACACAGACGCTCATCATTTCAGCGGAATATTTCTGAAGCATGTCCTTCAGTACAGAAATATCCTGACTGTATTTCGTCAGATTTCCTTCCAGAACCTCAATGCTCTTAAATCCCACTGCTGTTATCTTTTTCAGGATTTCTTCATCATCACCCATTGTAAGATAACGGATATCCTTTACACTTGTAACTCCTGCCCCTTCGCCTACAAGCGGACCGAAACCATTTGTCATATAGCCTACTCTCATGTGTCATACCTCCTTTTTTCATAAAAATTTGCGCAAATTTTATTTGCACTCACTATAGCCCCTTCTGTACTTTTCGTCAATATATTTTTCTCATTTTTTCATTTTTTGTCTGTTTTTCACAATTTCACATTTTCTCTTTTGTGAGTTTTGCGCATTGATTTTTATTCCGCTTTTCTTCATAATTGTTTTTAAGAAAAATTTGCGCAAATATTTTATTTCTGCACATATTCACTACAACAATATTTTTATAAGCATAAAAAACCGAAAGGAGTATCTGATTTATGAAACTTGGTTTTATCAGTTCTATTCTGGATACCTATTCTTTTGAAGAAGTGATCGATACCGCCGCGGCTCTCGGCTACGAGTGTGTAGAAGTAGCCTGCTGGCCAAGAGAAAAGGCTGCTAGGCGCTACGCCGGTATTACCCATATTGATATTGAAACCCTTACAGATGAAAAGATCGCGCACATCAACGAATACTGCGCAGAGAAAAAAGTAGCGATCTCCGCTCTGGCTTATTATCCCAACACCATAACGGACGATGAAAAAGAACGCAAAAAAGCTGTGGACCATCTGAAAGCTATGATCGCCGCAGCTCCGAAGCTGCATGTTGACACAGTAACCACTTTTATCGGCCGGGTTCAGAATCTTACCGTAGAAGAAAACCTGAAGATATTCAAAGAAGTATGGACTCCCATTATTAAACTCGCCGAAGAATACAAAGTACGGATCGCCATCGAGAACTGCCCCATGCTCTTCGGTCCGGACCAGTGGCCGGGAGGCCAGAACCTGATGACCACTCCGGCCATCTGGCGCAAAGCATTCGAGCTGATCCCCAGCGATTTCTTCGGTCTGAACTACGATCCCTCTCACTTCGTATGGCAGCAGATCGATTACATCAAACCGCTGTATGAGTTTAAGGACAAAATTTTCCATGTACACTACAAGGACATCAAGGTTTATCCGGACAAGCTGAACGACGTGGGGATCATGGCCTATCCGCTGGACTTCATGTCTCCCAAGCTTCCCGGCCTGGGCGATGTAGACTGGGGAAAATATGTATCTGCCCTGACAGATATCGGATATGACAGCTACACCTGCATAGAAATCGAAGACAAGGCGTTCGAAGGTTCAACGGAAAGGATCATCGACTCGCTGCGCATCTCATACCGCTATATGAGACAGTTTGTGATCTGAGCAAGCTTTTCCGGAAAACCTGATAGACTAGTTAGATATAGAAGAAAAGGAGTTATTTTATGGAAATCAAAAAGATAAACATAGGACTGATCGGAGCAGGCTTTATGGCCAAGGCTCATTCTATCGCATATGCCGGAATGCCGATGTTCTTCTGGCCCGCCCCGGCGATTCCTGTAAAAAAAATGATCGTGGATATGAACGAAGACATCGCCAGAGACGCAAAAGACAAGCTGGGCTTTGAATCATATTCCACAGACTGGCATGATATCATCAACGATCCTTCCATTGCCGTTGTGGATATCTGTACGCCAAACAACGCTCACGCCGATATCGCCATCGCTGCCGCAGAAGCCGGAAAACACATTATCTGCGAAAAGCCGCTGGCATTGACTTCCGAGCAGGCACGGAGAATGTACCTTGCCGCAAAGAAGAATAATGTAAAAACCATGGTTGCGTTTAATTACCGCAAAACGCCTGCCGTACAGCTTGCCAAAAAATATATCGACGAAGGCGCCATCGGGGAAATCCTTGATTTTCGCGGCACTTATCTGCAGGATTGGTCCGCGGATCCGGAATCTCCTCTCTCCTGGCGGTTCCAGAAAGCAGTATGCGGAAGCGGCGCTCTTGGCGATATCGGAACCCACGTGGTGGACATGCTCCGTTTCCTTGTAGGAGATTTTAAGAAAGTAAACGCAAGAACAGCGACTTATATCAAAGAAAGACCCTTCCAGTCCGGAATGTCCGATTCTCTCGGAAACGCCCGGGTTGGAGAAAACACGCCTAAAAAGGCGGTTGACGTAGACGACCAGTGCATTTTCATGGTGGAATGCGCAAACGGCGCTTTCGGCAGCATCGAGGCCACACGAAACGCCTGGGGAAGAAATAATTACATTACCTTCGAGATCCACGGCACAAAAGGCTCCATCTATTTCAACTATGAAAGAAGAGACGAGCTTCAGGTGTGCTTCGCGGACGACGCCTCTGACCGCCGCGGATTCCGTACAGTTTATACAGGCCCCAACCATCCCTACGGAGAGGGTCTCTGGCCGATTCCTGCTCTGGGAATCGGATATACGGAAACAAAGATCATCGAATGTTACGATTTCTTCCGGGCTCTTCAGGACGGTTCTGAAGCGGCTCCCAACTTCCGGGACGGATACGCTATCGAGCTTATTTCCGACGCTATTCTGGAGTCTGCGAGAACCCATCAGTGGGTAGATGTAAAGTCAACTGAGGAATAACAGATCAGCGGCCCGAAAGCCGCTGTGATATCCGAGACAGGAGCGCCGCCCATCCGGCGCTCCTGTACTGCCCTTCTAAAACGCTCAACCGGAGCGTACAGGGAGCGTCTCTTTTTTTACAATTATCAGCTTCTCACGGCGTCTTTCATTTTTTTCACGTATTCACAGACATAAGGGACACAGTTTTCTCCATAAGTTTCACAGAGCTTCACAATGGCGGATCCAACGATCACTCCATCCGCCTGGGAAGCCATTTTTTCCGCCTGTTCCGGTGTGGAGATTCCAAAACCCACCGCACAGGGGATATTTTTCTGCGACTTTACCATCTTCACCATTTCTCCGATATCGGTGGTGATCTCTTTTCTCACTCCTGTTACGCCAAGGGAGGATACACAGTATACAAAGCCTTCCGCCTCTTTTGCGATCTCCCTGATTCTTTCGTGAGAAGTAGGCGCGATAAGTGAGATCAGATCCAGTCCATATTTTCGGCAGACAGAGGCAAACTCTTCTTTTTCCTCAAAGGGCACGTCCGGCAGGATCAGCCCGTCCATTCCTGTTTCCGCCGCCCTCCGGCAGAATTTCTCTGTTCCGTAGGAAAACACTACATTGGCATAAGTCATGAACACCATGGGGATCGATGTTTTTTTCCGCATCTTTTCGACCATCTCAAATATCTTATCTGTAGTCACTCCATTTGACAGCGCCCGGATATTTGCCGCCTGGATCACCGGACCTTCCGCAGTAGGATCTGAAAACGGGATTCCCAGCTCGATAAGATCCGCTCCGGCTTTTTCCATAGCGTATACAAGCTCTTCCGTTGTCTCCAAAGACGGATCTCCGCAGGTGATAAAAGGAATAAAAGCCTTTCCTTTGGCAAATGCGTCTGTAATTCTCTTATTCATGAATATCCTCCCCTCTGTAACGCGCGATGGCCGCGCAGTCCTTATCTCCCCGTCCGGAAATGGTGATCACCACGCACTGGTCTTTTTCCATCTGTGGAACCAGTTTTCTGGCGTAAGCTACCGCATGGGCGCTTTCTATAGCGGGAATGATCCCCTCTGTTCTGGAAAGATACTCAAAGGCGTCTACCGCCTCCTCATCAGTTACAGGAACATATTCCGCTCTGCCGGTATCATAAAGCCAGGCATGTTCCGGCCCTACCCCCGGATAGTCCAGTCCCGCGGAAATCGAATATACCGGAGCGATCTGTCCATATTCGTCCTGGCAGAAATAAGACTTCATTCCATGAAAGATCCCCAGTCTTCCGGTGGCAATAGTAGCCGCCGTCTCCGCCGTGTTCACGCCTCTTCCCGCTGCCTCGCAGCCGATCAGCCGTACCTCTTTGTCCTCAATGAAATGGTAAAAGCTTCCTATGGCATTGGAGCCGCCTCCTACACAGGCCAGTACTGCGTCAGGCAGCCGTCCTTCTTTTTCCAGAATCTGTTCTTTGATCTCTTTTGAGATCACAGCCTGAAAATCCCGCACGATCGTCGGAAACGGATGAGGCCCCATGACAGAGCCCAGCACATAATGAGTGTCTGCGATCCTGTTCGTCCACTCCCGCATGGTTTCTGACACAGCATCCTTCAAAGTGGCCGTACCGGAAGTAACTGCATGGACTTTTGCCCCCAGAAGCCGCATCCGGTATACGTTGAGCGCCTGTCTTTCCGTGTCCTCTTTTCCCATGAAAACCTCACATTCCATTCCCATAAGAGCCGCCGCCGTAGCTGTGGCTACGCCATGCTGTCCCGCTCCCGTTTCAGCGATCACCCGTGTCTTCCCCATCTTTTTTGCCAGAAGCACCTGGCCCAGAACATTATTGATCTTATGGGCTCCCGTGTGATTCAGATCTTCTCTTTTCAGATACACTTTTGCGCCGCCAAGATCTTCTGTCATATGAGTGGCATAATAAAGTCTTGACGGCCGTCCTGCGTAATCGTTCAGAAGTTCCGTCAGTTCCCGGTTAAATTCCGGATCGTTTTTATAATGCTCATAGGCTTCCTCCAGCTCCAGAACCGCGTTCATCAGCGTTTCCGGAATATACTGTCCGCCGTGTATTCCAAACCTTCCTCTTGACATGACTGTTCTCCTTTTCTTTTCGTTTTATGTTAAAGGAACGAAATTCTATTTTTTCCAAAATTTCCCGTTCATGAATTTCCCATCCCAGGGATTTTCAAAATCAATCGCTGTATGATACGTGATAGATCCATATACTGCAAAGCAAATTCAAAATCCCCGTACGATATCCACCGCTTTTTTAATTTTGACCGGATCTTTCCACATATCCGTCTCCACTCCGCTGCTTAAATCCACAGCGTAGGGATGCAGCCTGTGGACAGCAATTTCCAGATTATCCTCTCCAAGCCCTCCCGCCAGAAAAAACGGTCTTTCGATAACGGGGAGCAGCGACCAGTCAAAAGGGATTCCCGTCCCTCCGCTTCCCTGATCCAGCAGGATGTAGTCGGCGGTACTTTCCATCGCTTTTTCCGCATCCTTCCGTGTCCGCACAGAAAACGCTTTGATCAGCGGTCTGTCCGTCAGCTTTCTCAGCCGCCGGATATACGTCTCGTCCTCCTGACCGTGAAGCTGGGCCATGGAAATGATCCCCTGATTCAAAAGCTCCGCCGCCAGCGTCTCCGGCGCGTTTACAAAAACGCCTACCGCCTGAATATCCCTGTCAAGCTCCGCCGCCAGTTCTTTTGCCTGAGATACTGTCACGCTTCGGAAACTTCCGGGAACCTCTATAACAAAGCCGCAGAAATCCGGTTTTGCTTCATTTACCGCCTGGATATCCTCCATCCGTCTCAGTCCGCATATTTTTATCTTAGTACCGCTCATCTTTCAGCTCCTCAAGCGCCCGCCTTTTATCGTCGCTCCTCATCAGGGTTTCTCCGATCAACACGGCGTCCACCTTGTTTTCCCGAAGCTTCCGTATATCTCCCGGGGTGCGGATACCGCTTTCCGATACAAAAAGCACATTTTCCGGAACCATTTTTCGCAGACGGATACTGTTTTCCACGTCTACCTGAAAAGTTCTCAGATCCCGGTTATTTACTCCTATGATCCTGGCTCCGCTTTTTAAAGCCCGCTCCGTCTCCTCCTGGTCGTGAGCTTCTACCAGAGCGTCCATTCCAAATTCTTCCGCCATTTCCCGGTATTCTTTTAACTGCCCGTCGTCCAGAAGAGCACAGATCAGAAGTACTGCGGAGGCTCCCAGAGCCGCAGCCTGACAGATCATATAGCCGTCCACCGTAAAATCCTTTCGCAAAACAGGGATATCTATAGCCTCCGCGATTTCCTTAAGATACCGGTCCGCTCCCAGAAAATAGTACGGCTCTGTAAGACAGGAAACAGCGGAAGCTCCCGCCGCTTCATACTCCCGGGCGATCTGCAGCCAGGGAAAATCCGAAGCGATCATCCCCTTGGAAGGAGACGCTTTTTTCACCTCACAGATATAGGACATCCCCTGTTTCTTCAGGGCTTCGTAGAAGCGGAACTGTCCTGAGCTCCGCTCCCTTCTTTCGTAGATTTTTTCCATCAGGTCCGCCTGCGGGATCCGCCGCTTTTCTTCCTGTATCCGTTCCCTTGTCTTTGCGGCAATTTCATCTAAAATATTCATTTTCGTCTGTTCCTTTCCAAAATACGGTATATGTTTACGCATTTGACTCCCGGATAAATTCCTCCAGCTTCTTCATAGCCGCTCCGCTGTCAATCAATTCTTCCGCCAGGCGCACGCCTTTTTCTATGGTTTCCGTTTTTCCTGTTATATACAGCGACGCTCCTGCGTTCAGGCAGACTGCCTGACGCTTCGGCCCCCTTTCTTTCCCCAGAAGAATATCCCGCGTGATCTCCGCGTTTTCTTCCGGCGTTCCTCCTGTCAGTTCCTCCTTCGCACATCTTTCATATCCGAACTGCTCCGGAGTAAGCTCATAAGACTGGAACCATCCGTTCCGGATCTCGCATACAGAAGTGGGGGCGCTCATGGAAATCTCATCCAGCTTATCCTGTCCGTAGACTACCATTCCCCTTACTACTCCAAGCTTTGCCATTACCTGCGCCAGAGGCTCCACTAAAGCCTCGTCGAACACTCCCATCAGTTCCATATTGGCTCCCGCCGGATTGCTTAAGGGACCCAGAATATTAAAGACTGTCCGGATTCCCAGTTCTCTTCTGATCGGCGCCACATATTTCATGGCGATATGATAGTTCTGGGCAAAAAGGAAACAGATATTGATCTTTTTAAGAAGTCTGGCGCTTTTTTCAGGAGAAAGCGTAATATTCACTCCCAGAGCCTCCAGTACGTCCGCCGCGCCGCATTTTGAGGACGCCGCTCTGTTTCCATGCTTTGCCACCGGAACGCCGCCCGCCGCGATCACAAGGGAGGATGTTGTGGAAATATTAAAGGAATTCGCCCCGTCTCCCCCTGTTCCTACGATCTCCAGCACATCCAGGTCATGCAGCAGCTTGATACAGTGGGCTCTCATTCCCGCCGCCGATGCCGTGATCTCATCAATGGTCTCCCCTTTCAGGGAAAGCGCCGTCAGATAGGCCGACATCTGCACCGGAGTTGCTTCCCCGCTCATGATCTCATTCATCACCGCTTCCGCCTCCTGATAGGATAGATCCTTTTTTTCCGCCAGTTTTAAAATTGCCTCTTTGATCATATTTCTGCCTCCTTTTCCTTATCTGCTGTCCAGTCTGTTCAGGAACAGCCGCTGCCGTCTCTCTGCAGCAGGTCACTTCTGCCGAAAACCAAAAACGCCCGTCCTGACAGAATTTATCTTCTGTCAAGGACGAGCGTATAGTCCACCCGCGGTGCCACCTTGATTTACGGAACGATCCGTACACTTTGCGGAATACCAACATATTCCCGGCAACTGACGTATGCCCTACGTCGCAGAATACTCGGCTGCTGCCTTTCCCTGCGCCCTCAGCGGTCCATTTGGCAATCTGCATTTCGATCCGGCTCTCACCTGCCCGGACTCTCTGTGCGCGCATAATTGCTTTGATCTCCGCTTCAACGGTTTACTAAATGAAATTTTTTATTAAAATAACATGATTATTTTTTATTGTCAAGTATTTTATTTCAAAAAATCACAATTTCAAACTATATTTTCTTATCAGGACTGCTTTCACATAATACCCTATCTTCCGTTTTCCTTGCCCAGAAAATGGAAGATCGCCCGGGCCACGCCGTCCTTCTGATTGCTTTTGGTAAGAAATACCGCGGCCTTTTTACAGGCAGGACTTCCGTTTTCCATAGCCACGCCGTATTTTACGGCGGAGATCATACTGCTGTCGTTGTCCGCGTCGCCGAATGCCATCGCCTCTTCCGGCGAAATTCCCAGTTTTTTCAGCAAATACAGAAGCGTATTTCCCTTTCCGGCGTCTTTATGGCCAATCTCCAAAAGGTGGGGAACAGAGGAGGTTACATATATCTCCGGCACCTGGCTTTCCAGATAAAAACGGAGCCTCTGCCTCTCCTCCGCATCTTTACATACAAAAGCCATGCTGTCTAATTCTGATTTATGTTTTAGGGCAAAAGAAACAATGTTTTTCACAGGGATTCTCGTCCTGCGCACATATTCCGCGCCGTACTCCGTAGCTCCATAGTCCATGGGCGCTTTCACATAAGCCTCTTCTGAATATGGCTCGCCGTCGATAAAAACCTCCAGGACCGTCTTTTCCGACCTTTCCGCTTCCAGTGCTTTTTCCACTGAAGCCGCCTCCAGAAGGCGCTGGTATATCCGCTTCCCGGAAGACACGGAGTACAGGGCTCCTCCATTGGCTGTGATAATATATTCCACGCCCGGCAGTTCTTTTATAATGTCCGGCACTGCCTTAAAGGATCGTCCCGTTGCAGGCACAAAATAAATTCCTCTTCGCGCCGCCATATCCAAAGCCCTTTTTGTCTCATATGATAAAGTTTTCTGATCTGTCAGAAGCGTTCCGTCCAGATCGCTGGCGATCAATTTAATTCCCATATCTCCCCTCCAAAACTAAAGAAAATCCCCCTGCACCACACTTCCAAATGTGCTATGTTGACAATAGAAAAGGGGATAACCGTCCATAAAGTGGTCGACCTTGTAGTAAAATGGTAACATAGAAATGACACCCTGCAACACAGTTATTCCCTGTTCCATATTCTACCATGACGTCGTTACTTCTTCAATCGCATTTCTGCGTCCTGAGCTGTTTTTATGCCTTCTGCATCACACTTCCAATATTATTCTCCCCTTGTCCTATAGGAATATTTTATGTTATCATAGCGTTAACATACAAAATTTTAGAGAAACGGAGTTTATTATGAAATTTATTTACCCTGCGGTTTTCCGCAAAACTGAAACAGGAACTTATAAAGGTTATTTTCCGGATCTGGAGTGCTGCTACGCGGAAGGCGAAACTCTGGACGATGCTATAGAAAAGGCAAACGAGGCCGCTTACGACTGGATCTCTCTGGAACTGTCTGAAGACGACGGAGAACTTCCCTCCGTGTCCGACAAAGAAGATATGGATCTTCAGGAAGGCGATATCGTGCGGAATATTTCTGTAAATATCCGCTTTTATGAAGGCTGGGACGAGTAACATCTCTATTTCCGGCAGACTGGGAAACATAGAGTATTTTCATTTCGGACTTCCTTTGTTTTTAAAGGATTCTCTCTGATCTCAGAGCATGGCTCGCTTCAAAGAAAGGCAGATTATGAAAAATAACGAATGGTTTCAGATCGGCGAGGTTTCCCGCCTGTTTCACATCAGCGTCAGTATTCTCCGCCATTACGATAAGATCGGGCTTTTAAAGCCGGAGTATACGGACCCGGATACCGGATACCGCTATTACAGTACCCGGCAGTTTGAATGCCTGAACACCATCCGCTATCTTCGTGCCCTTGACATGCCTCTTGACCAGATTTCCACCTTTCTGCAGAACCGTAATCTGGAAACCATCCATGACCTTCTGCTGAAGCAGAAGGAGGAGGTCAATCGCAAACGCCAGGAGCTTTTCCTTATCGAGAAAAAAATCGATAACCGTCTTTCTCAGATCAGCGACGCCCTTTCTTCCCGTCTGGAAGAGATCACTGTTTCCCACTATCCCCGGCGGCGGATTGCCTCTGTCTCCAAACAGGTATCCCCCAAAAGCTATCTGGATCTGGAATATTCTATCCGCCAACTGGAACAGGGGGAGGAAACCCCTGTTACCTTTCTTGGAAAGGTTGGCGTGGGAATCTCCAGAGATCATCTTGTAAGCCGCCGTTTTCATCCCTATGATCTTGTATTTATTCTCCTGGAAGAGGAGGATCAGTTCCGGGGAGAAACCACCCTTCTTCCCCCCTGCGACTGCGCTGTTCTGCGTTTCCAGGGAGGACACGAAAAAGCTGTCCATTATTATGAACAGCTTTTAACATACATCGAAACCCACGGTTTCAAAGTCAGCGGTTTTTCCAGAGAGATCACCATGATCGACTATGGTCTTACCAGCGACACTTCCAAGTTTGTCACTGAGATCCAGATACCTGTAGAGTGCAGATAATCACTCTGCTGATTTCCTATTCCTCTCTTGCATTTCCAATCCTGTTCTTTTATAATAGATATATTCAAATCGAAAAAGAAATGAGGATTCCCTATGAGTGAAAAAACTGTAGTAGTTGCACTTGGACACAGAGCCCTGGGTACGACTCTGCCGGAACAGAAGCTGGCTACCCGGCAGGCCGCCAGAGCCATCGCTGATCTTGTAGAAGAAGGCGCCAGAGTAGTCATTTCCCACAGCAACGGACCCCAGATAGGAATGATCCACACAGCAATGAATGAATTCGGGAAAGCGCATCCTGATTATACCTTCGCCCCCATGTCCGTATGCTCTGCCATGAGCCAGGGCTATATCGGCTATGATCTGCAGAACGCTATCCGGGCAGAACTGATCTCAAGAGGTATATATAAACCTGTCGCTACTGTGCTTACCCAGGTTGTGATCGATCCCTATGACGACGCTTTCGCGGAACCGGAGAAGATCATCGGCCGTGTTCTGAACGCTGAGGAAGCTGAGGCTGAGGAGGACAAAGGCAACTTTGTCACAGAAGTGGCTCCCGGAGAGTACCGAAGGATCGTCGCTTCTCCCAAACCCCAGAAGATCATAGAGCTGGAAACCATCCGCACTCTTACCGAGGCGGGACAGATCGTCATTGCTGCCGGAGGCGGCGGAATTCCTGTTATGGAACAGGGCATTGACCTCCACGGGGCAAGCGCTATCATCGAAAAAGATTTTGCCAGCGGGCTTCTTGCCGAAGAGCTGAATGCCGATACGCTTATGATCCTTACCAGTGTGGAAAAGGTAAGTCTTGACAGAGGCACTGACCATGAGAAATATCTTGGTATTGTTTCCGCAGACGACGCCCGCCGCTATATCGCTGAGGATCAGTTTACAAAAGGCTCTATGCTTCCCAAGATCGAAGCAGGTCTTTCTTTCCTGGAAAAAGGCGCCGGAAGAAGAGCCATTATCACCGATATCCCCCATGCCAGAGACGGCTACAGGGAAAAAACAGGTACGATCATCAAATAAAAAGCTGCCCTCTCCTGTCGGGAGAGGGTATTTTTTGCAACAAAAAGAACTCCCGTTCCTGCCGTTTTCTTCCATCAGCAGGAACAGAAGCTCTTTTTCATTCTTTTTTATTCAGTTTCCGTTCTGATATCTTTTCTTCAGCAAATCGCTTATTTTCTGTATCTTAAAATATATTCCGCATTTACATAGACTTTCTTTCCGCGATCTCCGCCATCTTCGCTTCATTCAGGCGGGTATCGCCATGTACCCGGCTGTAAGAAAGATAGCCGTTCATACGGTCGATCTTTGTCAGGTTGCTGGAGCCGCAGACCGGGCATACGTCCATTTCCAGTTCTTCATGGCCACAGTCGTCGCAGTATGCCAGAGAAAGATTTACTCCCTCATAGTATCCCAGATCCATGGCTCTACGGATAAGAGTCCGGATCGCTTCTTTATTATAACCGATAGGATATCTTACATACTGGATCTTTCCGCCGTTGCAGAGTTCCCAGAAGCGTCCTTCCAGATCCTGCTTCTCAATAGGCGTTACGTCCTCTGTCACATGACAATGGAAGCTGTTGCTTACATACGGCCTGTCGGAAACGCCCTCCACAATACCATACATTTTACGGAACTGCTCTACCTGGAGTCCGCAGAGACTTTCCGCCGGGGTTCCATAGATAGCGTACAGATTTCCGTCCTCTTCCTTGAACTGATTTACCTTGTCGTTGATGTATTTCAGCACCTCCAGAGCAAACTGGCCGTCCTCACGGATAGATTTGCCGTTGTACAGCTCCTGCAGCTCGTTCAGCGCTGTAATGCCGAAGGAAGCAGTCATTGGCTTCAGAATCTTTCCGATTTTTTCGTGAGGCTCCAGATGCCCGCCGTAAAAACCGCCCTCGCAGTACGCCAGAGGATTGGTAGAGGCTCTCATCTGTCCCAGATACTCGTAAGTACGGATATGCAGATTACGTATCATCTCCAGGTAAAAATCAAGCACCTCGTAGAAATCCCGGCTCTCCGCCCTTGCTTTGGCAAGGATCATCGGAAGATGGAGACTTACAGCGCCTATGTTAAATCTTCCCACAAATACAGGTGCGTCGTTTTCGTCCGCCGGATGCATGCCGCCTCTCTCATACCATGGACTTAAGAAAGCCCTGCAGCCCATGGGACTGATCACCTTGCCGTACTGCTTGTACATGCTGGCGATATAACCTTTTCCGGTAAGAGAAAGCCAGTCGGGATACATGGTTTTGGCGGAACAGTCCACACCTGCCTCGAACACATCTTCGCAGCATTTGCCCGGACCATGGAGATTTTCGTCATAAAGGAATACGATTTTGGGGAACAGCACAGGCTTTTTATGGCCTGCCTTTCCCTGGCCTCCCTTATGTACTTCCAGAAGAGAAAGATTGCACATTTTCTCAAACTGTCCCGTTCCAAGACCAAGGGTTACCGTAACAAAAGGATAGTCTCCTCTGGAAGAGCCCACTGTGTTCAGCTTGTACTCAATTCCCTGCCATCCCTGGTCAAAATCCCTGCGCACCTTATCGAGAGCGTATTCGATGGCTTTTTCCTCTCTGCCAGACCAGCTCTCGTCTGAATATTTCAGGAATTCCTGAACGTATTTGTCGTAGCTTTTCTGGGCGTAGGGCCCCAGGATCTTATCTACCTCCGGTACAGTAAAGCCGCCGTACTGCTGAGCCGCCGTACTGAGCACGATATCGCCCATAACGTCAAAAGCGGTATCCAGTGTTTTCGGCTCGTTATACCAGACATTTCCCATTTCAAAGCCGCCCCTCAGAACAGACGCCACGTCAAAAAGGCAGCAGTTCATGGTGTCAAGGCGGGCGGACTGGTCATGGATATAAATATATCCGTCCTTGCATGCCTGAAGCTCGTTGCGGGTCATAAAAAATTTCCGGTAGAGTTCCTTATTCAGTTCATTGAAGATCAGACTCCTCTTGGTGGCAACCAGAGCGCTGTCCGTATTGGCATTGCTCTTGTCTCCGATATAGCGGATAGCCTGGCTCTTAGTATATACGTCATCCATCATATGGATAAAATCAAGTTTATAGTTCCGATAGTCACGGTAGCTTTTTGCCACTGCCGGATTTACTCTCTCCAGGGCGCCCTCTACGATATTGTGCATCTCCTGGATCTGTATTTCTTCTTTCCCCAGGGAAGCCGCGTGCTCCTCTGCAAAGCGGCAGATGAAGTCCTTTTCCTCCTGGGAAAATGTATAAAGAATACGGGCCGCGGATTTATTTACGGCAGCCACGATCTTCTGCGGATTAAATTCTTCTTTTGTTCCATCTTTCTTGATCACATAAATCATACCATTTTCTCCTGTTTTGCAGTACGAAGAAGTCTTTGCGGCACCTCTTTCTTCGCCAATCTCACTCCCCATATCTGGTGCTGTAAGAGAGAGTATAGCACAATATCATGTGAAAGAAAAGAGGGAATTATAATTTTTATCCTCTATTCAAAAATACGATGATTTTTATCAGGTATCCTCAGATATCGTATGTATATCAACGTCATGACTGATGCCGTAGTCCTCCGTTCTTTCGTAAAAGTACTGGTCGGCTTTTTCTTCCACGAAATCCAGAATAGACGGCAGAAGAATAAGCAGGATCACAATGATCCATAAGATTATCTTTCCCCTCCCTGTCTTCTTTTTTTCAGGTCCGTAGGCGGACTCTACTTTTTTCTGATTCTTTTTCTTTGCGCTGTTCTTTCCGGAGGATACAGGTGTTTTTGTGGCGGTCATCCGTTTTACGGCCTCCTGCCGCGTCTTTTCCTGATAAGCCTTGATATCTTCCTTGCTGGCGTTTTTCCCCAGAGACCTTCCGTCTGTTCCTGAAGCACCCGCTTTGTTCCTCATGATCTCCCGCGCTTTTTCTGTGGCATGCTTATAATGATCCCTGCTGTTTTCGTTCAGGTGATACAGTATTTCATCTTTTTTATAAGGCATCCCGCAGACCGTACATCTTCCATTTGCTACAGGCCCGTCGCACAACGGGCATCTTTCTCCGATCATCTCCATGCCTCCTCCCTTTTTTAATCATCGCTCCGGTGCCGTACGCCGGGGACAGTCCCTGTGTTTGGAGCTTACCTCTGCACTTAATACCATTGTAGTAAATTTCCCGCCGCTGCACAAGTTAAAAATTGCAATGGCTGATTTTTCCTGATATAATAGCGTTATTAATGACGAGGAGGACTTATTATGGAACAGATTAAAATTCCTGCCGGATATCGTTCTGACCTGAACCTTCATGATACCCAGGTAGCCATCAAGACAGTCAAAGACTTTTTTCAGCAGACTCTGGCGCAGAAACTGAATCTTCTGCGTGTGTCCGCACCGATTTTTGTATCTCCCTCTTCCGGGCTTAACGATAATCTGAACGGCGTGGAACGTCCGGTCAGCTTCGATATCAAAGGTCTGCATGAGGATGCGGAAATCGTACACTCTCTTGCCAAATGGAAGCGGTACGCACTGAAAAAATACGGTTTTTCCCAGGGCGAGGGCCTTTATACCGATATGATCGCCATCCGCAGAGACGAGGATATTGACAATATCCACTCCGTCTATGTAGATCAGTGGGACTGGGAAAAGATCATCTCCAAAGAGGAGAGAAACATGTCCACTCTGATCAGTACTGTACGGACGATCTACAGCGTACTGCGAAAAACAGAGAAATATATGGCAGTGCAGTACGATTATATAGAAGAAATCCTTCCAAGGGAAATTGCTTTCGTTTCTACACAGGAACTGGTAGATATGTATCCTGACTGCACTCCCAAGGAGCGGGAATACAAGATCGTAAAAGAAAAAGGCGCCGTTTTCCTTATGCAGGTAGGCAAAACCTTAAGCAACGGGGAGCGTCATGACGGACGCGCGCCGGATTATGACGACTGGGAGCTGAACGGAGATATCCTTGTTTACTATCCCGTTCTTGACATTGCCCTGGAGCTTTCTTCTATGGGTATCCGCGTGGACGAAGAGGCTCTGGACATACAGCTTCGCGAGTCAGGCTGCGACGACAGGAGAGAACTTCCCTTCCAGAAGGCAGTCCTGAATAAAGAGCTTCCATATACCATCGGAGGCGGTATCGGTCAGTCCCGCATCTGTATGTTTTTCCTGAGAAAAGCCCATATCGGCGAAGTCCACGTTTCTCTCTGGCCTGATGAAGTTGTAAAGCAGGCGGAGGAAAAAGGAGTAAAACTGCTGTAAAATATGAACATTTTGTGCTCTGTTATAGGTGGTTTTTCACTAAAATTTAATATTTCATCTTATTGACAGCAAAGAACCTTCATACTATCATATCAATAGAATCTGAAACGTATGAAAGACAGAGGTACATAACGTGAATATTTTATTTTTTTTAACACCCAAAAGTGAAGTAGCTTATATATTTGAAGATGATACTCTGCGTCAGACTGTTGAGAAAATGGAACACAGGAAATTCTCCTGTATTCCTCTTCTCAGCGTAGACGGACGATATACAGGGACCATCTCCGAAGGAGATCTTCTCTGGGGGCTGAAACGTCTGAACACCATAGATGTAAAAGAGATGGAAGATATCTCTATTATGGCGATTCCGCGGAGAGCCACCTATAAACCGGTTCACGCTGATGCGGATATGGAAGATCTTCTGGACCGTGCCATCAACCAGAATTATGTTCCCGTAATCGACGATCAGGGCTTTTTCATCGGCATCATCACCCGTAAGGAGATCATCAAATACTGTTATAAGGAACTGAAGACCCTTAACGCGGAGAAGAAAGAACTGACGGAAAAGCTTCTGAGCGCTGTTCCGGCCGACGCCGGTTTGTAAGAACCTGAAAAAACGAAAATACCCCGGAAACTGCAGATATATCTTATGCCGCCTGAATGCGGCTGTACAATATCTCAGCTTCCGGGGTATCTTATTGTCAAAAAGCTGTTTCCCGGGGTTATTTTTTATAATACCTTTGAAAGAAAATCTTTCAGTCTCTGGTTTTTCGGATTTGTAAAAAATTCTTCCGGCGTGTTTTCTTCCTGTATCTTGCCGTCGTCGATAAACAGAACTCTTGTTCCTACTTCTCTGGCGAATCCCATCTCATGAGTGACTACCACCATTGTCATGCCTGAGTCCGCCAGTTCTTTCATCAGTTCCAGAACCTCTCCTACCATTTCCGGGTCAAGGGCGGACGTAGGCTCGTCAAAAAGCATCACATCCGGATTCATTGCCAGGGCTCTTGCAATAGCAATACGCTGCTTCTGTCCTCCGGAAAGCATGTCCGGGTAAGTATCTGCCTTCTCCGGCAGCCCTACTCTTTCAAGAAGCTCGTCCGCCCGTTTGGACGCCTCTTCTTTTGTCATCAGTTTCAGCGTCACCGGAGCCAGCATGATATTTTCCTTCACTGTTTTGTGCGGGAACAGATTAAACTGCTGGAATACCATTCCGATTTTCTGGCGGTGGCGGTTGATATCCACCTTGGGATCCGTGATATCCGTTCCCTCAAAAAGAATACGCCCCCCCGTAGGCACCTCCAGAAGATTCAGCGAACGGAGGAAAGTAGATTTTCCGGATCCGGAAGGACCGATGATAACTACTACTTCACCCTGACAGATATTTGTGGTGATCCCGTCGAGAACCTGATTGCTGCCAAAGGCTTTTTTCAATCCCTGTACTTCTATCAGAACTTTGTCTTTATTTACGCTCATTGGTTCTCAGTCTCCTTTCCAGCTTATTCATAAGGAAGGTCAGAAACATTACCAGCACCAGATAGATCACGGCGGCTGCCAGAAGCGGCCAAAACGCGTTGTAGGTACGGCTCTGGATCAGCATCGCGCCTTTCGTCAGATCCATCATTCCGATGTATCCGATAATGGAAGTCTCTTTAATAAGTACGATAAATTCATTTACCAGGGCCGGAAGGACGTTTTTAAACGCCTGTGGAATAATGATCAGACGCATGGTCTGGGAAAAATTCAGTCCCAGGCTGCGTCCTGCTTCTGTCTGCCCCTGATCGATAGACATGATACCGGAGCGGACAATCTCCGCCACATATGCGCCGGAGTTGATACCGAATGCCAGGCTTCCCACGATCACCTTGTTAATGCTTACCGCTCCGAAAATAACGAAATTCATGATCAGAAGCTGGATCATGGTAGGCGTTCCGCGGATTACGGTAAGATACACGCGGCAAACAGCGTTGAGAATCTTAAAATGCCCTGATTTATCGTGGGCGGAACGGATGATCGCCACGATAAATCCCAGGATAATTCCCAGAATAGCCGCAAAAAAAGTAATGATCAGCGTGGTCTTCAGGCCGTCCACCAGCCACATATACCGGTCGTCTTTAATAAAATTCAGATAAAAATCCTGCTTAATATCTGCCAATATCATTTGGTTTCTCCCTGCTTTTCTTAATAAAAGAGCTGTTGGCAGCGGTCAACAGCTCTGTATGTATTCCGGACAGCCGTCCGGAAATAGGATTGCGACAGTTACTTCTTTACAATGATAACCTGGCTTGCGTTGGCATATGTATCGGTGAAGTTTACGCTGGCCGCACGGTCTTCTGTCACAGTCATGCCTGCAGCGCCGAAATCAGCCTTGCCGGACTGAACAGCCGGAAGGATCGCATCGAATTCCATATCCTCGATCTTCAGCTCATAGCCAAGCTTATCGCAGATCGCCTGAGCGATATCCGCATCGATTCCTACGATCTCATCGCCTTCATGATATTCATAAGGCTCGAACTCAGCGTTGGTAGCCATTACCAGCTCGCCTTTGGAACGATCCACATCCTCCGGAGATTCATAAGGTGTTTCTCCGATATTCTCGCCGATGTAGTTATCCATAATGCTGTCGATGGTGCCGTCCTCTTTCAGTTCCTTCAGCGCGCCGTTGATCTCGTCCAGAAGCTCTTCATTATCCTTTGCCAGACAGATCGCATACTGTTCGTCAACAAAGGGATCGTCCAGGATCTTCAGATCATCGTTTGCTTCTACGAATTTCTGCGCCGGCTGTGAGTCAATGATCACACAGTCGATCTGGCCTGCCTTCAGCGCCTGAACAGCCTCGCTTCCCTTGCTGTAACGCTCTACGGTAGCGCCCTCTGCTTCATACTCGGAAGCCTCCAGATCTCCGGTGGTTCCAAGCTGAACGCCGATCTTCTTTCCCGGAAGATCGTCCTTGGATTCTACTGCCGCAGATACGGAAACTGCCATGGAAGCAGTCATTACCGCGCTTAATGCCAGAGCTGCAAATCTTTTCATGTTTTTCATTTTCACTCTTATCCTCCTTTGCCTGCATATACAGCAGGAATATTTATGCATTTCTTTGTATAAACTCACTGCACAATATCATGATCCCGGAATCTCCGCATCTGGAAAAATTTCCCGCAGACGCAGAAAGCTCCCTTCAAACCATTGTTTTTATTGTATCATGTTTTTTGTAAAATGCAAGAGGATGCATGAATAAAATACAATTTATTTAAGGCTTCCCGGATCCTCCGCCGTCTCTCCCGGCATCCCGTTTGCAAACGGGATGCCGTACAGTTTTCCATATCTGTCATAAAAATACTGCCAGCCTTCCATCCAGGCTCCCTCCTGGCATGTTCCTTCATAGCGGCTCTGATTCATGAATATCGTTCCTGTCCGGAACGAACCAGTTTCAAACTCTCCGATACGGTATGACTCAGCCTCTTCTTCAATCGCAATTCCTTTCCCCTGAAGCGTTCCGTTTTCCTGTATACCGAAGTACTGTGTATCGCCTGACGTCCATAGCTGCGCTCCGTTTTCTGCACGCGTTCCCTTTTCCCAGTATCCCGGATCCAGACTTCCATCTGCGCCGCAGATCAAGGCGTATCCTTCCAGCGCTCCCTCTTTCCATTCTCCCATCAGCACGCTTCCATCCCTATAGTAATAACTTCCCGGGCCGTTCTTCCTATCCTCTGTCCAGCTTCCGTCAAAACGGTCGCCGTTGGCAAAATAAAGCATTCCCTTCCCATCTCTCATAGTATTTTGAAATTGTCCTTCATATCGGCCGCCGTTGCGCAGGTACAAAATACCGGTTCCGGAAAGTACTCCTTCCCTGTACTCCCCCAGATAAGCCTCATATTGTTCATGAACGTTCCATACGCACAGACCTTTTCCATGGCATTTTCCATCCTGAAAATCACCGATATATCTGTCCCCGTGTTCCCAGAGAAAAATACCTCTCCCGTCTATCTGTCCGCCGGCAAAATCTCCTACATAACACCGCCCGCTTTTATATATGGCAATCCCTTTTCCGTTTATGGTATCCCCGCTCCTGTCGCCGATAAACAGATTGCCTGCCGCATCTGTCCACTCTTCCTTCTGGCCTTCCGGCTGAAGTTCCCCGTCCTGCCACACACCTGCTTGTCTGCCTCCGTCAGCATAGAACACAATACCAAGACCGTTCCATTCTCCATCCGTCCATTCTCCTATATAATATGTTCCATCCGCCCACCGGTAATATCCCAGACCATCTCTTCGGTCATTCACATACTCTCCTTCGTACCGCGTCCCCATTCCCGACTGCTGTCCGTAGTCATCTGCATCGGCTGTGGATATATAAATACCAAGACCGTTCCGCTTTCCCTGGGAATACTCTCCCTGAAAGCGATCCCCACTGGGCCATTCACACTCTCCTGTGCCTTCGCGCCGTCCGTCTGTAAATGTCCCCGTATATTTACTCTGGTCTGCGTAGACTGCCTCGCCCATTCCGTGAATTACTCCATCTTTCCGGTACCCGGCATACTGAACGCCGTTGCTGCCGGTCCACTCCTCCCATTCTGCCCCGGAAGCCTGTACGGAACCGGCTCCCGTTCCTTCTATAATTACAGCGGCGGCAAACGCCGCCACCCATTTCAACCCATTCCGCATATCATCCGTCCTCCAGAAAATCCTTATCGTTCTATCCGAAAAGCGCCCATCCTGACAGAACTGCCAGCACTGCGCTTAAAACAGTCCTCTCCGCCCACAGAATCACCATTTCCCATACTGTACAGGGAATTCTGCAGGAACATACGCTGGGAATAAATCCGGCAAAAAACACAATAGCCGTATACGGCACGATTCCGGCCGCCCAGCGCAGCCGCAGCGATATCTCCTGCCCGCCGCACAGGATCCCTGTCAGAACAGGTTCCAGAAGTCCTGCACCTATAGCAGAAGATACAGCAGCAGTTTCCTCCATGCCTCCTCCGGCCAGCATCAGTACCGGTCTCACCAGCCAGCCAATCCATCTATACAGATCTGTTTTGGCAGCAGCCAGCATTCCAAACGTGATCACCGCCATACTGGTTCCTGCGATCCCGCAGACCACAGGCGCCGTACGAAGCAGAATATTTACCAGGGCGCGGAAAAATCCCGGGGCTTCCGCCGCTGTTTCTACTCCTGTACGCCATATCTCCCCGGGAGAAATCCTGAGCTCTTTCTCCAGTCTGGGAGGTATTCCTTTCCTGTATGTTTCCTTTTTCCTTGAAATCGGAGGAATCCTGGAAACAATGGCCGTCACTCCGAAAGTGATCAGAAGGATACAGGCCACATACGCGCTCCAGTATTGCATCAAATCCAGATAATCCGCCAGATTGATCATCAGCCCCACGGAACAGGTGGAAAAGCCCAGGGCTATGATCACAGATTCCTTTTCCGTGAAGCTTCCTTCCTCATATCTCTGCCGTGCAAGAATATGTCCCATGGAATAATTTCCCAAGAACGCGCTGACGCCGATCACTGCGCTGGATCCCGGCGTCAGAAACACCTTCCTCATAAAAGGCCGGAACAAGATTCCCACCGCCTCCACCAATCCGTACTCTGTCAGAAAAGGAATAAAAAGGGAAGCCGCAAAAATCGCGCACAATATATTGCCCGTGGCGTCCACGGCAAAACTGCCCGCCTCTCTAACCGCTTCTCCACCGATTCCCAGAAGAACCGCCAGACAGACCAGACTGCCGCAAACCGTGGTCAGAAACAGCAGGATGTCCGCCGCATTTCTGAATTCTCTTTTTATCAGCCTGAGTACAATGGAACAGACTGAGGCGGCGAGGATAAGATAAAGATAACTATCCTTCAGCCAGGATTTCATCCAGGCAATCAGATGATCCACCGGGATGCTCTTCATACCGCCTATATCTATCCGCACAAAAAACATAAAAATTCCGAAAAAACTGCAAACTACAAACTTTGCCGCCGCTTTCTTCCGTCCTGATCCCGGTTCCCGCAATGATTTCGCCTCCCCTTCGTGTCTTCTCTATCTTATAAAAACTGCCGCCGCAGAATTATTGTCATAGGCGTCCAGCCCCGCCATGGACAGTTCCTTCCGGAGATTCTCCAGCCATTCCTCCGGCGTACAGGACCGCGCCAGCAGTTTCTCCATTTTATCCTCTTCCACGCCCTCCCACAGTCCATCGCTGCAGAGCAGGAACGCGGCGGGTTCGTTTTCTATCTGTATCTTATCCGAAATATCCGGCCGGATCCCTTCCGGTTCCCCCATTGCCTGCCAGATCACATTTCTCTGAATATTCTGCAGTCCCGTTCCCTGGTTTCCGGCTCCGGATTCCAGAAGGCTGTGGTCTTTTGTCCGGAAGCACAGTTTTCCTTTCCGGAAAAAATACAGCCGGGAATCCCCGGTGTGCGCCCATCTCACCGTACAGCAATTCTCTTCCCGCACCATCCACACCGTCACACAGGTAGCCTGTAGGCGACATCCTGCGGTCTGCAGGTTCAGCACTGTCGCATTTACCTCTGTCAGGACGTCAAGCATCACATTTTTTTCCAGTATCTCTCCTGCCTTCTGACTCCCTAAAACCCGTTCTGCGAACAGGCGGTTCAGCTTTCTTGTCACTGCGTTTGCCGCCGTACTGCCTCCCCCGTGTCCGCCTACGCCGTCTGCCACCGTGACACAGGCGCAGTTTCCGGATTCTGTCACACAAACCCTGTCTTCATTGACAATTCTAGTTCCCACATCCGAATATGAAGCGATCCTCCACAATTGCAGCCGCCTCCCTCCTGCCGTTTTATTCTTCAAACCCGGACAGATCCATTTCCGGTATTGTGACTTCGCTTCCCGGATCCACCACGTCGAGCTGAAGCTCAAGGGAAAGATTTTCCGTCTTTTCCGCCTCTCCGGTCAGAGCCTCCGGTATGGTGACATCCGTATTTCCCTCATAACGCATTCCATCCAGGATCCCGTCTGCATTTTCATGCATATAACACCGGAATTCTTTCAAATTGCTGAAGCTGACTGCATATTCCTCTTCCGACACCTGTTCCCGGATCATAATATTAAAAATTTTTTCCATAAAGCTGTCCGGCAGATCCAGTGTATAAATGATCCCGTTTTCTTCTTCCTTTGCCGTTATCTCGTCGATCATCTGTTCCGGAATCGGATCCAGAAGTCCCATTTCCCGTATTTTCCCCGCTTCCAGCATACTGGCGAATTCTTCCATAAATTCCGTGGTACTGAATCCGCTTCCTTCTTCTTTCCTGGCGTCGCCGTCTTTTGGCACCGGTTTCTGAGCATTTTTCTCAGAAGTATCATATACCTCCTTTGCTCCGTCCACGTCGGAATACAGCTTACCGTCCTTTGCATACTGGGTAACTTTTTTGTCTCCCATTTCCAGTTCAAAGTACATGGCTCCGCTCTGATCCATTTTCATATTTCCTTCCGCACGGACAGTCTCTTCTTCCATATTCAAAACAAGGGTAATGTCCGTATTCAACGATCCGGGAGCCATCAGCGCCATATATGCCTCTTCATAATCTCCATAGGTATTCCCCGATCCAAAGCCGCAGCCAAACATAATTACCGAGGCTGTCAGCGCCGCTGTGATCATTTTTCTCTTCATAATCTTCCCTTTCTGGTCTTTTCCGGTATTGTTTACAGTTCTCTGCGTTTTCTCAGCGCCAGCAGTGTGGCGGCGGACAAAAGCGCGGTCAGCAGAATCAGCGCGGCTATACTTACCGCCGCCGGATTTACGTCCCCCAGCACAGGCAGCTTAAAAGCACTGTATCTGCTGTTATAAAAGGTATATTCCACCTGCGGCACCAGCTTACTGGGCAGATCGTTGATGCCTGCCGAAGCGCAGTATCCCAGACACGTCCATTTACAGCTCACTATATAAGACAGATATTTTGCCGCTCCCGACAGTGTACAGATAATCTCCGAGAATAGAATCTGCGGTATCAGAAGAAGGGGCGCGGCAGCCGAAGCCTGTTCCGGCGTGCTGACGGCCGCCGAAAGGAGCAGACCCATAGCGGCGGCGGAAAATGCCGTAAGACAGGTGAGCAGCAGATATTCCAGAAACGCGGCGTTTCCCAGGAGAGCCCCCTGTTTTGGACTGCCGATCAACACCCACACACATCCCAGGAGAAGGAAACACTGCAGAATCAGAAATCCTCCAAGCACAATCGCCTTTGAGAAAAAATACGCCGGCATTTTTAGGCCGGCCATCCTCTCCCTCTCCATAATCGTACGTTCCTTACAGATTTCCTGTATTGCCTGAAACAGACCGATCCAGAAACAGCAGCAGGCCAAGGCTATGGAAAAAGTTTCTGTATCCCGGGCAAGGACGAACGGTTCCAGAGAACCGCTGAAGGCAAGGTAGAGAAGAATACCCAGACCCGGAGCCATCAGAAGCTGAAGAAGGAATCGTTTTCTGTCGTTTACGGTAATCTCCAGACAGCGCGCCGCCAGAAGCCGGATCTGCCGGAACACGGAAGCTTTTTCTTTCTCTTTCTGCGTTCTGCCCTTTGCCGGGACCGGCAGAGTATACTGCGTCCGCCGGTATTTCGCCTCCCATACTTCCGGCGCTTCCTGAACCAAATTGTAGATATCCACCAGCCTGTCCACCTGGAAAAAAGATACGGCCTCCCCGGGACTTCCGCAGAAGCAGAGCTTTCCTCCCGGACCCATAAAAATAATCTTGTCGCATAAATGAAGGTTCAGCGGAGTATGGGTGACCAGCACGATGGTTTTCCCCGTCTCTGTCATTTTTTTCAGAGTCCTCATCAGTTTCTGCTCTGTTCCCGGATCCAGACCGGAAGTGGGTTCGTCCAGAAAAAAGATTCCCGGATCAGACAGAAGCTCCACCGCTATGCTTGCTCTTTTTTTCTGCCCTCCGCTGAGTTTCCGGATCATAGTCTTTTCATGCCCGTCCAGTTCCACCTTATGGATCACTTCTCTTATTCTTTCCCGTATTTCCTGCCGGGAAGCGTCCCGGGGCATTCTCAGTCCGGCTGAATAGTACAGCATCTTTTCAAGAGTCAGATCATCATATACGATATCCTGCTGGGGAACATATCCCATCAGACGGCGGATACTTTCATAACCGGATCGGATATCCTCGCCCTGGATCAGCACAGAGCCTTCCGTGTATTCTGTACATCCGCTGATGCATTTCAAAAGAGTAGATTTTCCCGCGCCGGAACCTCCTACAATAGCGGTAAATTCTCCCGGCTGTATCTGCAGGCTGACCTGACTGAGAATCGTCTTTTTCCCACGCCCTGCAGGAACAGTCTTTGTCAGTCCGCTGATCTCCATACCCAGACCGTCCTGGCTGCGATAATAGATCAACTCGCCTTCGCGGTAAAGGAACTGCGTATCCCCTATCATAAACCGATCCATGGGCGACAAAATTTTTTCTGTTCTTCCCAGCGGTCTTCCGTTATACCGGATCTGGCCGCTTCCTGCCGCGCTGAGACAGAAGCCTTCCTTTTTTCGTATAACGCTCGCGTGGATCCGTGACACACCAACATATCCAAGACAGATATCGCAGTCTTCCTGCCGGCCAATCAGGACCTTCTCCCGACCCTCAAGTCTGAAATGCCGATACCCTATGCTGTTATTGGCCACGGTGCAGAGAAATACCACTCTCTCGCTGTGTTTTTCATCCCCTATGTAGATTTTCAGTCCGTCTGACAGAAGTCTTTCGGTAACCGGTTCTTCATTCACAAAGAGTCCGTTGGTACTGTGATTGTCGGCGATTTTCCACCTCTCGCCTTCTTTCGTAAAAAATCCATGAGAAGAAGATACAATCTGAGACCGGAGAACAAGGTCGTTCCCCGATGAACGGCCGAAGGTGATCTTTCTTTTTTTATATTCCTCCAGATTCACCGAAAAGGGAGGATCGTTTCCCGTAAAAACCGTCAAATGCATAGGCCTGTTCCCTCCTGTTTTTTATTACGGAATCTGAGCACATATCTCTGAGGAACAAACTGCCGGATATCCTCCAGTACAAAGCCATATCTCTCAAGCTGGGCGATCACCAGCTCCCGGCAGATGCCCGGCCCGAAATATGCCGGTTCTCCTCTTGGTGTAATATCATTATCCACAACATACAGACGGCCGCCGGGACGGATGCTTTTTTGCATACTGCGGATAAATTCTTCCCTTACAAACTCAATCGACGCAATATACGTCGCATGATACATAGAACAGAGGAACATGGTATCCACAGAATTTTCTTCCAGACACACATCATTGAGAGCTCCGGTCCGGGGAACGATTCTGGTCTCGCACTCCCGGTTCAGCTTCTCCACCCAGGACAGCGCCTCCGGATTGATCTCCGTAGCATACACAGTTCCGTTTTTTCCCACGGCTTTGGAGAACTGCCATGAAAAATATCCGCTTCCGCATCCGATATCCGCCACAGTCTCTCCTTCCCGGATATCCAGATATTCCAGCATACGGCCGGTATCCTCCCACAGATACCTGTTGGGATTGTTAAAAGTCAGATATTCACTCCACTCATTCAGAACCCCGAAAGAAATATCCGGCTCCTCTGTTTCCAGAACTCCCGGTGTCTCCTCTTCGCTCAGAGGCTCCCGGAAATTGTATTTATTCCGCAGATACGTTTTCATCACAGAGTAATCCTCATCCGCGAAAAAATGCCAGTAATCTCTGATCATCGGATCTTCCAGGATCTTCCGTCTTTCTTCATCTTTCATAAGAAACATCTGGCAGAACCACAAAAGAGCCGTATATTCGTCTCCGATCCGCTCTTTTTTCATAAGAATCCCGTACTCTTCAGCCATCTCCCTGATCAGGTCCACATTGTTTTCTTCCAGTCCTCTGGAGAGCTTCAGGGCAAGACGTTTCCCATTCCAGGTAAAACCGGAAGTGGATGTACCGATGATCCGGTACCGGACCAGGGAGGAAGAACTGGTCACTTTGATCTTCTCCTTTTTCCCGTCCAGAAAAGAAGCGTGATTCAGAGGATCCTGCGCCGGCAGTTCCTCTTTTTTCTCCAGGATCAGCACATATCTCTGGGGAGTAAACTGATATTGTTCCTTCAGTTCAAATCCATAGTAATAAAGCTGGCTCAGAAGAAGTTCTCTTGCAATATAGGGGCCATGATATGGCAGCTCGCTGTCCTCCACCAGATCATTGTCCACAACCGCCAGCGTTCCTCCGGGACGGAGAGCTTTCCGTATGCTCTGTACAAAGGAATCCCTCTCCTCATCTGTAAACGCAGCGTAAACATTGTGATAAAGAGAACAGATAAACACCATATCCACTCTGACGTCCGGCGAAAGGCCGATGCCCTGGAAACTGCTTGTCACCGCAGTCACATTGGGAATCCTGTTTTTTGCGATGTAGCTTCTGAGGTAATCCAGATGCCTGGGATTCGTCTCGATGGCATAGACCATTCCATCGTCCCCGATGAGCTCCGCGAATTTGAAGGAATAATATCCCGGCCCGCTTCCCACGTCGGCGATACGCATTCCTCTGCGAAGAGGCAGACGCGCGATATTTTCCCTCACCTTTTCCCAGCGTTCCCGATCCGGATTTCCGAAAAGAATAAAATCCTCCAGAAAACGAAGCTGGGCCTTCGCCTCAAGATCTTTCCGGTCGATCTCTGTGAAATGATACTTTCGGCGGATATACCATTTCAGATGAAAAAAATTATTTTCCGCAAGAAGCTCGTAAAATCCTCTGACCGGCGGATAAGAAAGCATCCGTTTCTGTTCTTCCTCCGGCGCCAGCCAGAGCTTGCACAGCCATTCCAGAGCTGTATATTCCCCGCCGAAATTCTCGTTTGGGATCAGCTCCTCATAGATCTGCACAGCTCTTTTCAGCCGCTCCGGATTTCCTTCCTCCAGATATTCCAGAATACATCTGCCCGCCTTTTTCCCTCCCTCAGTAATATCAAAAGAATCCAGACTTCCCAGATGAATCAGGGAACGCTTTGTACTCACATCCAGTTCAATCTGTTTCAACCGTCTCACCTCCCAGCACATCTTCTCTTCTGTTGTTTCTGTAAGGATTCAGTACACCGTCTGCATAATCCTCCTTCGGAAACGGAAGGAATTCCACACTGTTAAACTGTTCCGCCACCTCATCCGCTACAAATTTTCCAAGCTCCGTCAGAGACAGTTTTTTCTCCGTATCCTCCAGAAGTCCCGCTTCTGTAAGATATTTCTGCTTTTCGGTAAATACCTGATCCAGTTCCAGGCCCGTGATCTTTTTATAATCTTTTTTCCGCACGTCACGGTTTTTCAGAGGAAGGATCAGCGCCCACCTCGCCTGCTGCTCTCTGTCCCGCACATACCCCCGGTTTACCGGCAGCAGACCACGATCCAGCTTTTCATAATACTCTTTGAAATGCTGCGTGTTCAGCGCGAAACGGTCGCGGAAACTGCTGAACGCCGTGATCCCGAAACCAATCTGATCGTAAAGATTACAGCACTGGTTGTAGGCATAGTGGGAATATATCCTGCTCTGCCGGGACAAAACTCTGCGGAGATTTTCGTGATAGCCATTTTCTGTCAGAATATCCAGCGCGGCCTGTTTCATCATCATGGTTTCCCGAAAATCCGGAATAGGAGTCTTCCCCGCTTTCGTTCTGTTCTGGATCACAGCTCCCTGCATATCCCCATAAGCCTGCACCTTCAGACGGTAAAGCTGGATCTCGTCTGCCGGAAGCTTTACCGCCTCCTCCACAACGTCCACCCAGTTTTCAAAAGTCTGGCCCGGATGCCCGTAAATAAATTCTATATTCGTATCAAATCCCATTTCTGACGCGGCGTAAAGAGACTCCACTGCCTGGGCGGCGCTGTGGCCGCGGTTCATAATATGAAGCACCTGATCGTCCAGGGACTGGAACCCTATGGTAAGTCTGTCCACGCCGTAAGCTTTCATGATCTCCATTTTTTCTTTTCCCTCGTCTCCGATCAGGGACATGGGGTCAAGATCATAATTAAACTGGCGGCATCCCGAAAAATCCACCCGCCTGGCAAAGTATCTCAAAAAACGTTCCAGAAGCTTTGGCGAAAGATACGTGGGCGTTCCCCCTCCTATGAGTATGGAACGGGGCTTCAGCTTCTGTTCTCCCAGTTTTTCCAGATACAGATCCATTTCCCGTTCCAGATAAGTTACATATTTCTCCTTTTCTTCCTCCTGGGGGCCGACCTTGCCGGGATAATGGCAGAAAAGACATCTCTGGGCACAGAAAGGAAAGTGGACGTAGATATCCATCATTCCGTCCTCCGGCATGGTATAATCCTTCAGGATAAAATCCTCCGTCACATCCGGGTAGCGGGTGATGGGAGGATAGTGTACGGACGGTACAAAATCCCCCTGTTTACAGATCAGTCCCTGTTCCTGAAGCCGTTCAATCTGACGGAACCGTTCCGCAGCCCTTTCTCTCAGATCCTGATAGTGTGTTTTGTCTGCTTTCATTATGTATGATCTCCTTGTGTTTGTATTTCTTCCGTATATGGATCCTCATTCAGAAATCCTAAGATATTTTCGTCCATGGACCGCTCATAAGCTCAGTCACAGACAGATTCTCCTGATTTCCCGGCTCCGCAAGCTTCCATTTCCCGGTTTCTGTAGTCCCGTCTGTGTAATACAGGGTACCGGCAATCTCATTTTCTAACCCCAGATGCCCCCAAAGATGAAAATCTTCTCCTTGAAAGCTCTCTCTTCTCTGGGAGTCATTCCGGGAGAAATACCATAAGCCGGACATATCCGGCTTTAACTCACCGGACGCTGTATACACACATTTCCCTTGATAAACACTTCCATCGGTATAGTAAACCGTACCGCTCTCGGCATAACCGTTCTCTCCCCAGGCGCCCTCATATATGGTGCCGTCTGCCATCTGAAACGTGCCGTCAGATTTTTCACCGTTCACCCACTGCCCTACAAAATAATCTCCATTGGCATAACTGCAGGTTCCCTGACCGTCCGGCCTTCCGTTTTTTTGCTTTTCGGCAGTATAAACGTTGCCTTCTTCGTCTGTCCAGGACATACTGTCTGTTTCCGCATCATTTTGTTTACTGGACGCTATCTGTGTCTCTTTGTATTGTTTCTCATTCAACCGGCTTATTCGCATTATCTCCTGAGAGTCAAATATCTGCTCTGCCTCCGGCTCTCCGTCAGTCCCTTCTTCCGGCGGTTCTTCCGCGCCTTTCGTCTCTTCCATTACTCCGGAATTCTCTGTCCCTTCTGCCGCTTCTGTTCCTGCGGGATCCTCTGTTCCTTCTGCCGCTTCTGTTCCTGCGGGATCCTCTGTCTCTTCTGTCTCATCCATGCGCGCCCATGTAGTCAGTTCTTCCGTCTCTCCTGTATTCTCCACGGCGCTGCCTTCCGTATCATTTCTGTGGAGAACCAGGTACAGGGCTGTTCCGGAAAGGATAAGAACCAGAACTGCCGGAAAAATCCGCTTTACCCTTTTTCCACCGGATTTTTCCGGCTTCTTTTTCATTTTATTCTTCGGGGAAATCTTTTCTTTCCCGTGAGATATTTTTTTCTTTTCAGAAACTCCCTTCCGCTGATTTTCCCTGCGGGGTTCTGTCTGGCTTTTATCCAGATGTTTTCCATACAGGCCGAAATATAATTCGTCCATAGACTGGAGGCGTTCCCGGTAATCCAACTGCAGTCCCTTACGCAGAGTCTCCCTCTCTGTTCTTGAAAGCTTAAACTCTCCGGCGTCTGTCCAGATATCTTCTTCCGGACGGCGGAGCTGGGAATCCTGCATCTGGTTTCCGGTGAGACAGTAGTATATGCTGGCGCAAAGAGCGTAAACGTCTATCCACGGGCCCTGATTCCTTTCATCCGCGTGATACTGTTCCAGCGGAGCATATCCATATTTTACGGTAACAGACGTTGTAGAGTAGTCCGTGGAACGGGCGGAGCCGAAATCCAGCAGTTTCAGTGTTCCATCCTTCTGCACCATGATATTATCCGGACTGATATCCCGGTGGATGATCTTTCGCTTGTGCACCTCATACAAAGCCTCGATAAGAGAACGGAACATTTCCAGACAGGCGCCGCCGTCCAGTCTCCCTCTGTTCTGTTTGCAGTATTCCCGGAGACTCAGGCCTTCCACATATTCCATTACAATATATACCGTATTATTCGCCCGGAAAAAATCCTCCACCCGGACGATTCCCGGGCAGGAGGCAAACTGTTTCAGAATCTTCGCCTCCTGCTCCACCTTAAACAGCGATTTCTGATACTGCTCCTCATCGCTCTTTTTATTTAAGGTAAGAGAATAGGAAACTGTGTTAAAACGGCTTACAATCCCTTTTATGTAAAATTCCTTTACGGCGACCGTCTGGTTGAATTTATTATCCCATCCAATATAGGTAACGCCAAAGCCGCCCTCGCCGATCACCCTGCCGATCTGATAGCGTTCCTCCAGTACAGAACCGATGGGAAGCTGATATACCTCCGCCTGATAATACTCCTCTTCGAATCCGCAATAAGGACATTTTTCCGTTCCCGGAGGAATTATTTTCATGCAATTAATACATCTCTTTTCTATCATTCTGTCTCCTTTCCTTTTTTTTCCGGACAGGAAGAAAAAATTGTAATATCTCTTTAATGTTGCATTATTATATCATTCTTATTTTTAACATCCGGCATCTTTTTTCCGTTTATTTATAAGTCAGACAACTTCTGTTCTTCATATATACGAAGAATCTTCCGTGAAACAGATACAGCCGGAACAGCATTCCCTGTTCCGGCTGTATCTGCGGCAAAACTCACGGCTGCGCCGTAACATTCACCATCATCTGTGTCGTTCTTGTCTCTCCTGTATTCTTATCTGTAAACGTTCCGGTGAGCCTTGTCCATCCCTGGCTCACTCCTTTAATCCGTCCCCGGTTATCCACGGAGGCGATCTTCGGATCCTCGCTTTCCCATTTTACATCCATAACAGGCTCCAGAAAGCAGACCGCCGCGTCCACCACCAGCTCTCCTCCCTTTATATCCTCAAAAGTAGTCACAAAATCCTGACTCTGCATGGTGATCAGGTTCTGCTGGAAATGTTCCTCGTCAAAAAACAGAAGATGGCTTCCGATCAGATCTGTAATCTCATAACTGTTCCCATCGCCGTCTGTGAGGCGGCAGGTTTCGATATCCAGGATCGCTGCGGTTTCCGTATAGTTAAAATTCTGAAAAACAACGCCGATATAATCCAGATCAAAATCGTTGGTATCCTGAAAAGGCAGCACCATATGCATCCGGTTATCTTCCGTATCAAAAAAGTCATATGTCAGTCCCGCGTACTGCCATCCTCTTTTATCCCCTTTCCCACTGTAGAACGTAAAAATAGAGTATGTCTCAAATATTTCACTCTCGTCCCTTTCGTGACGATAGTCTTTCAGCATGGCCCGCACCGCAGATTCTGCTTTGACCTGTAAAGTCAGGATTCCGTCTTTCAGGGGATACCTGACGTCATGCTCTGTCAGAACAACGGAATCATCTGTTTCCAGAGGGAACTGTGTCAGATCCAGCTCGGTATTCTCCAAGGGCTGATTCAGATACTGCATAGTCGCCGGAACTGCGATGGCCGCTCCGATTCCCATGAATACAACCCCCGCAGCCGTTCTTTTCCATCTGGCGGGACGGGGAGGCCGTCTCTCTTCTTCCGGCTGCCGGCCTCCTTCCTCGCTCATCCGTATCCTTAAGGCTCCCCGGAGAATATCCTGCAGTTCCTGAAGATCCTCCAGGATTTCCGGCACATTCTGATATCTCAAAGCAGGAAGAACCTCCAGACCTTTCTTCAGGATACTGTTCACCCTTTTTGCCGCGCTTTCCTTCTCATGGAGCAGGATCCCGGAATATGGGGAGAGAAGCTCCTCCGTATCCAGAAGCTCCCTGTCTTCCGGCAGTTTTTCCCCTGAAAGGATCTCATAAAAGACTGCACAGGCCGAATAGATATCCGTCCAGGGGCCCAGAGCTTCCTCCTGATGAAGGATCACTTCCGGCGCCATATAAGGACTCTTTCCCAGATAATACTGACACTCGTTCAGCAGTTTTTTGTCCATGGAATATACGCTGTTGAAATCCAACAGAAGAACCTCTGTGGGAAAGCCCCCTTCTTCGTCCGGAGAAAGCAGAAATATATTGTCCGGGCTGATATCCAGATGAAGCAGTCTGTGATTGTGAAAAGGTCTCAGAGCCTGCAATAAACTCCGAAAGCAGTCCGCCGCGTCTGTCAGCGTCGGAAAATGACTCAGTTCCTTCATTCTGGACAACACATCTCCTCCGCGCGCCGTCAGCACCGTATAAAGCGTATGATTCATCTCGAAGGAATCAAGATTTTCCGCAATATGTCCCCTCGCTTCCGAAGAAAGCATCAGATGCGCCTGGTTTCCCAGAAGGAAACTGGCTTTATGTTCTTCAAAAAACTGCCTTGACCCTTCCGGTACTGCCAGAGCCATAGTCTCGTCCCTGGTTATCTCATGGTATCCGTCAAAAGGATAAAGTTCTTTTACCAGAACCGTATGTGTATGCTCAGGCATCAGTGTATCTCTGTACCACGCCTGATAAACAACGGAATTGGAACCTCCGCCGATATAATGGTCAATATAATAAATCCTGTTCCGGCTCTTCAGAGCGTAATTCTCAGGCAGATATTTTCTCTCATCCATATGCGTTTCCTCCTGCTTACCGTTTTTCCGGCAAAAGAATAATAGTTTTATTATACCCGGCCCCTGCTTTTTGTACGGCAACTTTTTTCCGCATCTAAAAAAATCCCGGTACGGGAAATTTTTCCTCACACCGGGTCTCTTCGTTCTGTCTCTGCGATATAAGCGACGTTCGTCTTTTTATGAAAAATGCGGTGAAGCATCCTCTCCAGCCTGAATTCCGGATATTCATTGTCGTCTGTGACATTCACAGCCTGCAGAATCAGATAATCAAACGGACTGTGGGGATTCAGAACAGGCATCCCGGATTCCGTCATCATCAGATTCATCCTGTTTATATGCTCCCGCACCTGGTCTTTTGATTCCGTTTTTTCACCGCTTATTGTTTCTGTTACAAGATACAGAAGGATTAAGGATTTCCTGTCCACATCCTGCCTTCCGGAAAGAATTTCCCTGACGCTTTTAGGCGACGGCCATTTCTTTTTAATCTGCTTCGCCGCTCTGCTGTACTTCTCAGATTTTTTATCGTAGGGAACTCCCATGCGCAGATAGTAATTTACAATCTGATCCACGCTGTAATCCTGTTCCCTTGGCATTCCATACTGCCAGGATTCTCCCGGAACAGAAAGACGGGAAAGCATTTTGGCAAATTTTCTGTACGCGGTATTGCGGAAATACCCAAAGCTCTCTCTGCGTTTCTCCAGAAATGCCTCCAGTTCTTTTTCGGTCTGCACACGTTTGAAATCATTCCTGACAGAAAACGTCATCGGCAGCTCCTCCTTTTTCGATTCCGTCATATTTCGCCGGTCCGGAAGATCCCCGTATTTCTTTTTCCAGAGTTTTTCCTCAAGCCTCTGCGCCTCTGGATAATCTCTGCCGCTGCGCAGGCAGTAGGCATAAATAACTTCTCTGGGATTGCGGTAATGGATTCCGTTTTCTGCCGTAACGCCCAGCACGGAATTGGTTTTCTCCTCATCCAGATCCAGTGCGAAACAGATCTTAAAAAGCTCTTCTCTTTTCTGAGGGATATTCCTGTCGTGAAGCCAGTTCCTTACTTTCCGTTCCACTGCCGTCCTGTTTTTTTCTCCGTCATATTCTGAAAGTTTATCGGAAAGTCTTTTCTGAACAGATTCCGTCCCCTTATAAACTTTCTGCAGCAGTCCGGAAAAACTCCAGTATTCCATTTTGCTTTCCAGAAGCTCTTCTATTCTGTCAAATTCTGCTTTCTCTTCCATAGTATCCTCCACGCCGGCAACGCCTTATTTATTTCATAATACAGAAAATGCAGTTCCCTGTCAAAGCTTTATCCACTTGAAGAACACCGAATATTTTTTTATAATATAAATAGTTGCTTACTGTTTTCAGAATATCTATAGCAGCAAAACAGCGTTCGTGTTTATGCTGCAGTCAGGAGTGAAATATATGGGAATGAATCAGACTCCCGCTTCCGAGCGGGTTCATATCAGTTTTTTCGGCCGGCGCAACGCCGGAAAATCCAGTATCATCAACGCCGTTACAGGGCAGGAGCTTGCTATTGTTTCGGATATAAAAGGCACTACTACCGATCCGGTCTATAAGACTATGGAGCTTCTTCCCCTCGGCCCGGTAATGGTCATCGACACGCCGGGTATTGACGATGAAGGAGAACTGGGGGCTCTCCGTGTGAAAAAAAGCTATCAGGTGCTCAATAAAACAGATATCGGCGTCCTGGTAGTAGACAGCACTGTAGGAACAGGAGCGCCGGAAGAGGCTCTGATCCGAAAATTTCAGGACAAGGGAATCCCCTATGTGATCGTGTATAACAAGTGCGATCTGATTTCCGGTGAGAAGATGGCTCTTCTCACAGAACAGGAGACGACCTCCGCAAACCGGAAAAGCGATACAGGCGCGGTTGCCCATACCATCTGCGTCAGTGCGGCAAAAAAAACCAATATTTATGAACTGAAGGAAATGATCGCCTCTCTGAAACCGGAGGATACACATAAATATCCTCTGATCGGCGATCTTATGTCTCCTCTCGACCTTATTATTCTGGTGGTCCCCATTGATAAGGCCGCGCCAAAGGGAAGGCTGATCCTGCCCCAGCAGCAGACTATCCGGGATATTCTGGAACACGGCGGGCTTTCCATGGTAGTCCGGGATACAGAACTAAAGGACGCTTTAACGAACCTTTTAAGCAAAGGCATCCGCCCGCACCTTGTAGTTACTGACAGCCAGGCTTTTAAACGGGTGTCCAGGGATACTCCTGCGGATATTCCCCTGACTTCTTTTTCGATTCTGTTCGCCCGGTATAAAGGAGATCTGAAAACCGCTGTGGAGGGAGCGGCCGCGCTCCGGGATATCCAGGACGGGGACAGGATACTGATCGCCGAAGGCTGTACTCATCATCGTCAGTGCGACGATATCGGAACCTTCAAAATCCCTAACTGGATACGTCAGTACACTGGAAAACAGCCGGAGTTTGTCTTTACTTCAGGAACAGAATTTCCGGATGATGTCAGCGCTTTCAAGCTGGTCGTCCACTGCGGCGGCTGTATGCTGAACGAAAGGGAAATGAAATACAGGATTGCCTGCTGTCAGGACCAGCATGTTCCCATAACGAATTACGGGATCCTCATCGCTCAGGTAACCGGAATCCTGAAACGAAGCCTTGAGCCTTTCCCGGAGATCTATGGGATCCTGCCATGATTTTTTCCTGCCTGACAGATGATGCGACAGATTGTCCCGTCTTTTGTCCGGCAGGCAATAGGGCCGGTCTGTAAATTTATTCCCATATTTTTTATATTGATTTCACAAAACTATAACATTTTATCTATATACTGGTTAGCGTCAGTATACAAGGGGATATCAAAAAGTATAAATAATTACGAGGAGGAACTTTATGAAATTTACGAAAATGCAGGGAATCGGAAACGATTATGTATATGTGAACTGTTTTGAAGAAACAGTTCAGGATCCTTCCGCTGTAGCAAAATTTGTCAGCGACCGTCATTTTGGAATCGGTTCGGATGGTCTGATCCTGATCAAACCTTCCGACACCGCAGACTGCGAAATGGAAATGTATAACCTGGACGGCTCCCAGGGCGCTATGTGCGGAAACGGTATACGATGCGTGGCAAAATTCGTTTATGACAAAGGGATCGTCAGAAAGAAAAATCTCAGCATAGATACAAAGAGCGGAATTAAATATCTTTCTCTCACAGTCAAAAACGGAAAGGTAAGCACTGTGGAAGTAAATATGGGCTCTCCCGTTCTTTTGGCAAACCAGATTCCCGTTGTTTCCGATACAGAGCAGGTGATCGATCATCCGCTGGACGTAAATGGAAAAACTTACCGCATCACTGCGGTTTCCATGGGAAATCCCCATGCCATTGTCTACATGGACGATCTTGAGAATCTGGATATCAATACCCTGGGGCCTCAGTTTGAAAACCATCTTGCTTTTCCCGACAGGATCAACACAGAATTCGTAAAGGTCATCGACCGCCACACACTTCAGATGCGTGTCTGGGAACGGGGCTCAGGCGAAACTCTTGCCTGCGGCACCGGGGCCTGTGCCGTGGCTGTAGCCTCTGTGCTGAACGGTCTTGTAGACGAGGACCGTCCTGTAACAGTGAAGCTTCTTGGCGGAGATCTGCAGATTTTCTGGAACCGCCAGGAAGATCTTGTGTACATGACCGGGCCTGCTGTTACTGTTTTTGAAGGCGAGATCGATCTCTCTTTCCTGGGAAACTGATCATAAACTGCAGGACCAGTCAAAAACAGCGGCTGCGGGACTTCCGCACTGAATCAAGAGGACAAAGGACAGGAGAAAGTCTTCAGGCTTCTTCCTGTCCTTTCTGGTATTTCCGGTATTCCTCCACAGGCATTTCAAGCCCTGTATATAACTTGTAAGCAGCGGCTCCCTGCCACAAAAGCATTCCTTTTCCCCCTATTGTTTTGCATCCGGCTTCCTTTGCTTCTCTCAGAAGTCTTGTTTCCTCGGGATTATACACCACGTCGGCAACCACAAGTCCCTGACGGAATACAGAGGTATCCGTTATAGGAGAAATGTTGTCATGAGGCTTCATTCCCGCCAGCGTGCCGTTTACAAGAATATCCGCTTCCGCAATTTCCGCTTTCAGTTTTTCCTTATCCTCCAGACAGAATACCTGCACCTTACATTCTGGTCTTTCTTTGCCCAGCTTTTCCGCGGTGCCTTTTGCCCTGGCCAGAAACGGATCGTCAGGATTGAAGATAGATATCTCTCTGGCTCCGTCCAGCGCGCACTGCACCTGAATCGCCGTTGCCGCGCCTCCTGCTCCCAGAACCACCAGTTTTTTATTTTTTACCTCTACCCCGTTCTCCTTAAGGTTATGTACAAAACCTGTTCCGTCAGTAATATGGCCGATCAGTCTTCCGTTCTCATTGACGATGGTGTTGACTGCGCCGATGATCCTAGCCGCCGGAGATAATTCGTCCATATATTTCGCAGCCTCGTTTTTGCAGGGCATTGTTACATTGCAGCCCCTCATATGAAACAGACGCATAGCGTCCAAAGCCGCTTTCACCTGGTCTTCTTTTATATCAAAAGCCAGATATGCATAATCCAGATGATGATACCGAAAGCTGAAATTGTACATGTCCGGCGATCCGGAATGACCCACCGGGCTTCCGATCAATCCCATCAAACCTGTTGTTCCCTTAATTCTCTGTTCCATTTTCCTCTCCTCCTTAAAGATTTTTAACTTTCAGCTTATCAATGATCTCTTCACAGATATCCTGCGGGCTTCTTCCATCAGTCTTCACGATAATGTCCGCAGCAGCTTCATATTTTTCTCTTCGTTTTTCCATCAGTTCCGCAATATAAGGAACATTTTTATTTCCTTCCAGAAGCGGGCGTCCGTGATCATTCTTTGTACGTTCCAGAATTGTCTCCGGCTCTGCCGTAAGCAGAACCACCCGTCCGTTTTTCTTCATTTCTTTTACGTTGCGCTCCCTCATGGGAACCCCGCCGCCGCAGGAGATCACTACGTTGCTTCTGGACTGCATTTCTATCAGAAGATTCGTTTCAAGATCCCTGAAAAATTCCTCCCCATGCTTTTCAAAAATATCGGAAATACTCATTCCCTGCCTCTTGGCAATAATCTGATCCATTTCTACAACTTCCATGGAATATGCTTCTTTCAGATAATCCGCCACTGTACTTTTTCCTGCTCCCATAAAGCCGATCAACAAAATGTTAAAGTCAAATAATTCCCCCATTTTTCTCGCCTTTCTTCTGTATTTTCTGATATTATAGCAATTCTGTATCCGGTTGACAAGAAACAGCTATCCCACGATCTCCATGATCCTCTCCGCCACAAATACTGCTGCGCAGGCAAAGGCCGCTACGGTCAGCAGACTTTTTTCCCGGTAGGCTGCCGCAAGGGCCGCCGCCAGACCTGCGATCCCCGCGATCATGCCGCCGGAGGGCGCCGTCAGGATAGCAGGAAATGTCATAGCCGCCAGACAGGCGTAGGGTACATAAAACAAAAACGATCTTACAAAAGGACTGGTGATTTCTTTTTTAAAAAGCACCAGAGGCAGCATCCGGATCAGATAAGTCACCCCGGCCATTACCAGGATATAAAGATAGACATTATGCTCCATGAGTCTCCTCCTTTTCTTCCTTTACCGGGCAGAAATACGCCGCCGTTCCTGCCGCCAGAAGCGTGGTGATGATGATGACAAAGCCGGATGAAACCTGCTTCAGCACAGGAACCGCCGCAAAAATACTGCTGACAGCCATAGATCCCAGAACCACAAAAAGAACCGGTCTGTTTTTCTTGGCCGGAGGAATGATCACAGCAAGGAACATTCCATATATCGCCACGCTGAGAGCGCTTACAAGAAAATCCGGAAGAAGCCCTCCGGAAATTCCTCCCGCCAGAGTTCCCAGTGTCCATCCGGGAATCGCCACACACATCGCCCCATAATTATACCAGGGGCTCAGTCTTCCCTCCCTGGAAGCGCTGACCCCGAAGATCTCATCAGTAATGCCGAACGCCACCAGAAGCCGGTGGTGCAGAGGAAGGCCCCGGTGCAGCTTCTGGGATAAAGAAAAGGACATCAGACAGTACCTTAAATTAATAACAAGCTGAGTCAGCGCCATTTCCCAAAAAGATCCTCCTGCCAGGATAATGTCCAACCCCGCAAACTGTCCTGCGGAAGTAAGGTTTGTCAGAGAGATCAATACCGCCTGTCCTGCAGTCATCCCTCCCGACACCGCCATCATGCCGAAGGTAAAGGATACGGCAAAATACCCAAGCGCAATAGGGACTCCGTCCCGGAGTCCCTGTTTAAATTGTATTCTGTCCATTTTCCTACAGATCCTCCAGGCTGTCCAGTACATGGAACCCATTGCTTTTCAGAACATTTTCTGTAACAAAAAGCTCTTCTCCCTGAAGGATCATAATAGGCTGGCTGCTTTTTCTGTGATAGGAAGTATAGATGTAGTCAAGGTTTACGTTGCAGTCTTTCAGTACTTTCAGCACAGCGTTCAATCCCCCTACTTCATCCTTCAGATCCACAGCGATCACCTCTGTAAGACGGTTCATATATCCGGCTTCTGTCAAAACCTTTTCCACTTCTTCCGCATTATCTGAAACCATACGGAACAGTGCAAACTCCGGGGCGTCGAAACAGGCGAAACCATAAATATTAACCCCTTTTTCTGCAAGAAGCTCCGTCACATCCTGAAGACTTCCCGCTTTATTTGCCACAAAAATTATATTCTGCTTTACCATAATAACCACTCCTCGTTTCTGGATTTCATCGTCCGCTCTATACATGACGAACGCTGCCGATTCGTGTATTATTATACTTGCAATTCTCCGAAATGTAAACCACCGGGAACGCCAGGAAAAAATTTCATCGCCGTTCAGCCCGCGCTATTCTGCTTTTTCCAGGATCCTGTAATAAGAACGGGCAGTAAAAATATAGATCATTCCATATACCAGCGCAAAAACAAGCACCGTTCCCCCGGTACAGATCAGAAACAGCATATCCGGAGGCATTCCCAACGCCTGGAGAAGAGTCTGGATCAGAGGAAAAGCCATGCTGATATGAAGGACCGCCATCAGAAGAGGAAGAAAGAATACCATAAGGATCTGCCTGTTTATAGAAGATTTCACCTCTCTTCTGCTCATTCCCACTTTCCGCATGATCTCAAAACGGTTTCGGTCTTCGTATCCCTCTGATATCTGTTTATAGTAGATGATCAGAGCCGTACCCATAAGGAAAGCCCCTCCCAGAAGCACGCCCAGGAAAAGCAGGCCGCCGTTCAGTTCGTAAAATCCGCTTTTGGCCTGTAGCTGAGATTTGGTGATATAATATCCTCCTTCAGAAATCTGGCCGCTGTCTTTATATGACTGCAGGATCTCATCCAGTTTCCTGCCGCAGGCAAGCTTCGTCTCGTCAGAGCCTTCTATGTTTATGCCGATTTCCGTCAATATCGGATATGGATACTCTGTATACTGGTTCTGTTTCTGGAAGATCCTGGAGAAATCACTGTCTGTCATTACAAGATAAAGGCTGTCCCCCAGCTCGTTCAGAGCAAATTCCCCTTCAAGGGGCTCTTTGTCCAGATGGCCGCCAACGAGAAATTCTTCTCCCATAAGACAGATTTTTTCAGTTTCTTTTCCATATATAAGAACTTCACCCTCTTTCAGATCCGCCGCCTCTTTAGAATTTTCTTCAAATATTTTTTCCGGAATTACCGTCAGCCCTGCGGTATCCGCCGCTGAAATATTCGTATCCGAACTCAAAAGCTCAAGATTTTCCCCTTCCTGCGTCACTATCAGAGAAAAACTTACGTTTGTTTTCAATTCTGTTACAGGAAAGTCTTCTTCTCTGCTTTTCTGCGCCACATAAGTCCCGCCCTGATATGCCCCTTCCAGAGAATATCCATATAGCTTTACATTCAGGTCAAAAGGCCAGGACGCCTTCACCGCCTGATCGATCCCCACATTCAGACATATGGTCGATGAGATCATCAGAAGGACTCCCGTACTGAGGATACATATGCTGGCGAGCCCGACTGCGTTCTGTTTCATACGGTAAAGCATGCCGGACACACTGGTAAAGTTCTGTACCTTGTAGTAAAATCTTTTATTTTTCCGCATCAGTTTCAATATAACGATACTTCCTGCGGTAAAAGTAAGATAAGTGCCTGCCATAACCAGCAGCACGGCGATCAGGAAAATCCCAACTGCGGAAAAAATGGAGTCTGTCGTCACAGCCAGATAATATCCCGCTCCCAGGCAGACGACGCCTGCCGCCGCCATAAGCCATTTGCTTTTTGGTTCTCTCTCTCCTGTGCGGCTCCCCATGAGAAGTTCCACCGGACGGCTCAGATGAACCCTCCCCAGATTCCGTATCAGAGTAAGCGCCAGTACAATCCCATATAATCCCGCGCAGCTTAAGATTCCCGTTCCTGTCACATAAAAGCCGAATTCTGCCGGAATATGAAGGAATTTTAAAAGGAGAAGGAGCGCCAGCTTGCTTGCCGCGATTCCAACAAAGATTCCCCCCGCCAGAGACGCCACTCCGGTGATCACAGTTTCCGTCAGAAGCATCCGGCTGATATGGATCTTTTCCATTCCAAGGATATTGTACAGTCCGAATTCTTTTTGTCTTCTTTTCATAACAAAGCTGTTGCCGTACAACAGAAAGATCATGGAAAAAACCGCCATCACCACAAATCCTACTGCCAGAAGCGAACGTACTGTATTTCCACCTCTTATGTTCAGCGTATCCGGACTTGCCAGAAGAAACAGCATGATATACAGAAAGGCAATACATCCGATATTGGAGAGTATATACGGAAAATATGTCTCCCGGTGATTTTTGATATTTATCACAGCCAGCTTAAAAAACAGTCCTCTACGCATAAGTCTCACCGCCTGTCATCAGAATAGTAAGAGTGTCGGAGATCATCTGGTACATTTCTCTCTGGTTTTTTCCGCCCCGGTAGATTTGATGGAACACCTCTCCGTCCTTAATAAACATCACACGGGAGGCATGGCTTGCCGCCTGGGCGCTGTGCGTCACCATCAGAATAGTCTGGCCTTCTTCATTGATCTCCCCGAAAATAGAAAGAAGGACTGAGGCAGCCCGGGAGTCAAGAGCGCCTGTAGGTTCGTCTGCCAGGATCAGCCTGGGGTTCGTGATCAGTGCCCTGGCTACTGCCGCCCGCTGTTTCTGTCCTCCGGAAACTTCATATGGGTATTTGTCCAGAATTTCCGTGATACGGAGCGCTCCCGCCACCGGACGGATCTTCTGCTCCATCTCCCGGTAATCCTCTCCCGCCAGAACCAGAGGGAGATAAATGTTGTCCCGAATACTGAAGGTATCCAGAAGATTAAAATCCTGAAATACAAATCCCAGATTTTTTCTCCGGAAAGCGGAAATTTCTTTTTCGGTCAGATGAACGATGCTTTTTCCTTCCAGAAGGACTTCTCCCTCTGTAGGGCGGTCCAGGGACGCCAGAATGTTCAGAAGAGTAGTCTTTCCGGAACCGCTCTCCCCCATGATCGCCACAAACTCTCCCTCCTCCACGGAAAAGGTTACGTTTGTCAGCGCCTGTACCTGGTTTCCCCCGAAACGGGTAGTATATATTTTTTTCAGATTTGTAACTTCCAGTAACGACATGATGGTATCCTCCTTATAACGACAGATCGCGCGCAGATCAATACAGCAGATGTTTTGGATATTCTGTCCGCAAAATAAAAGCTTTGGCTTCTTACATGACAAGTATACAAAAACAGGAAGCTGTCTGCCATAGCTCTGGCTTACAGTTTCCTGTTTTAAGTGACATTTTTGTAAGTTTTGTATCTGTCCGGCAGAAGACCGCCGTCCGTTTTAAAATATTCTAAAAGAGTTCCGCATTCTTTCTTCCAAGACTGAGATATACTTTCGTTCCGGCGCCGGGACTGGATTCTATTGCAATCTGGTGGTTCAGCTTTTTCATGATCTTTCTGGAAAGATACAGACCTATCCCCGTAGATCTGGATTCCTCCCTGCCGTTATATCCTGTAAATCCGCGCTCAAACACCCGTGGAAGATCCTCCTGCCGGATTCCTGTCCCCGTATCCTCTATGACCAGAGTATCTGGCCTGGACTCCGAAAGGTAAATATGGATGCCTCCTGTCTTTGTATATTTCAGGGCGTTGGAAAGGCACTGTCCGATCACAAAGCCAAGCCACTTCGGATCCGTAAGGACCTGCTTTCCGGTTCCCTCGTAAGAAAGAGCCAACTTTTTTCCAATAAAGACAGAAGCATATTTATGGATCTGTTCCCGGATAATGCTGTCCAGACTGCACTCTGAAAATTTCATATCCGCGGACATGTCTTCTGTCCTTAGGTATCCCAGGACCATATCCACATATTCCTCCACACGGAACACTTCTCCCAGAGCGGCCTTATTCTTTTCCTGGTCCTCCGCCAAAAGGAGTCTCAGCGCCGCTATAGGATTTTTGATCTGGTGGACCCACATGGTATAATAATCTGTCATTTCCTGGTAAGCGCGGCCTCTTTCCTTCTCTGTTTCCATCCGCTCCCTGTTCAGCTTCCATATTATATCCATCAGGCATTTCTCATGGATATTTTCCGGCTCCGGAAGCCGCTCCAGCTCCAGAGGAGCCGCCTTCCGCACAGATTCCAGGATTTCCCGCCGTTTCCGGAAAATATAGTACCTGTAGATCAGAAACACCCCTGCCGGGATCAGACAGATCAGGGCCCCGTATATTACCGGCTCAGCCGGATACCCGTACAGCCAGAATACCATTCCCATGATCCCGCAGAATACCAGAAAAAGAACTGCTGTTTTCCATATGGTTTTAAAGTATTCTTTCATTTCCGCTCTCCCGGTCAGAGAATCATATATCCCTGTCCTTTTTTGGTAACGATCATATTTTCCAGACCCGCGCTTTCCAGTTTTCTTCTGAGACGGTTGATATTCACCGTAAGGGTATTATCATCTACAAAATCATCGTTTTCCCACAGCATCTGCATGATCGCGTCCCTGGCTACGATCTGTCCGCTTCTGGAAAACAAAAGGTTCAGGATACGCAGCTCGTTCTTTGTCAGATCCAGTGTCCTTCCCTGATACTCCAGCGTGCTGCCGCCCAGATTCAGGATCACCCCGTCATGCTCCAGAAGATTCGCTCCCGCTCCAAAAGAATAAGCTCTTCTCAGGATCGCCTGCACTTTGGCGGAAAGCACCTCAAGATGGAAAGGCTTGGCGATAAAATCGTCAGCTCCTCTGCTCATGGCCATGACCATATTCATATTGTCCGCAGCCGAGGACAAAAACACCACCGGAACCTGGGAGACGCGCCGGATCTCGTCGCACCAGTGAAACCCGTTAAAAAGCGGCAGCTTCAGATCCAGAAGGACAAGCTGGGGCCTGAGCCGCACAAATTCTCCCATCACATCTGAGAAATCCTCCGCCGCCGTCACTTCATATCCCCATGATTCCAGATGCTTTTTCACAAGGGAACAAAGGGTCTCATCGTCCTCCACCAGAAAAATTCTGTACATATTTCCTCCTGTAACCAGCCGGCTGGACTATTCCGGCATTACCGACATGAAGATCTCAGCCGGGACCCTTGCCTTTACATATATGCCGTCGTCCCGGTACTCTTCTGAAAGAAGATGGCCGTACTCCCTGATACGCTGCAGTTTTCCGCCTTCTCTGTAAGAAAACAGTTCCTCAATATAGATCTGGTCTTCTGACAAAAGCTTTGAGAGAAGATCCTTCAGCTCATCCAGCCCCCGGCCTGTTTTTGCCGAACATTTTACTGTATGATCGGCCCGCAGATCCCGAAGACCGGATTCTTTCGCCAGATCCTGCTTATTCAGAAGCGTGATCACCTTTTTGCCGGCAGCTCCCAGTTCCCGGAGAGTTTCATAAACTACATGCATCTGGGTTTCCGCCTGAGGGTTGGAGGCATCTACCACATGGATGATATAATCCGCATATTTTGCTTCCTCAAGAGTACTCTTAAAAGCCTCTACCAGATGATGCGGAAGCTTCCGGATAAAGCCTACTGTATCGGTTAAAAGAAGCTGCTGCCCGTCCTTCAGCTCCAGAAGCCTGGTGGTTGGGTCAAGAGTGGCAAAAAGCTTGTCCTCCGCCTGTACCGCAGCCCCTGTCAGCGTATTCAGAAGAGTGGACTTGCCGGCGTTGGTATAACCCACGATAGCCGCTGTCTTCAGGCTGCCCCGGGACCTGTTTGTACGGATCAGCTCACGGTGTTTTTCCACCTGCTTTAATTCTGATTTTAAAGCGGAAATTCTGGCGCGGATCAGACGCCGGTCTGTCTCCAGCTTTTTCTCTCCGGGGCCTCTTGTTCCAATGCCGCCGCCCAGTCTGGACAGCGAGTCACGAAGTCCTACCAGCCGCGCCGCGCGGTACTTAAGCTGCGCAAGCTCCACCTGGATCTTTCCTTCGCTTGTTACAGCTCTTGCCGCAAAAATATCCAGGATCAGAAGCGTCCGGTCCATGACCTTACATTCCAGCTCTTTTTCCAGATTATTCATCTGCGCCGGAGAAAGCTCGTCGTCGCAGATCACTCCGTTTGCGTCAAGGGCTGCCAGAAGGCCTCTGACTTCCTGGATCTTTCCTTTTCCAATATAGGTTCCCGGATGTACCGCCTCTCTGTTCTGGATAACTTTTGCTGCTGTTTGTGCTCCGGCGGTTCCGGCCAGCTCGGAGAGCTCATCCAGAGATGCCTCCACGTCTTCGCCCTGCTCTGTCTGTACCCCGATCAGGATCACCCGCTCCTGGATTTCCTTAAAATCATAAAACCGCATATTTCTCTCCTATGAGGCATTTCCCACCCGTGACTGAAGAAATGTAAGCTCTTTCGCCGCATCCTTGTCGTCCGGGAACATCTCCACATACTCCTGGGTCTTTGTCAGCGCCGTGGCAAAGTCCAGCTGCTTTTCATAGACAACGATCTCATTGAACAGAAGATCCCGCATATCCTCGGTATCCGCTTCTGCGATTCCGCTGGCAATATTCGTCAGAGCGCTGTCATATGTTCCGTCTGCAATGTCGCACAGCGCCAGGCCGTTATAACCCTTCGCCCGGATGCTGTCCTCCCCGTCGATATACTCCTGATACATAGTACGGGCGCCTGCAGTGTCTCCCTGAGCCAGACAAACCATTCCCAGGATCAGCTTTGCCTCTGAGCTTCCCTGCTCAACAGCCTTGTTCAGCTCAGTTTTGGCATTTTCATAATCCTGCATATAATAGTATACCTGTCCTCTGCTGCAGTAGTCCTCCGCGTCTTTTGCCTCCGTCTGCAGCACTGCCTCCAGGTATCTGGAACCGTCGGCTCCCATGTCACGGTTCAGATAGGCTTCGTATATCTGGATCGCCATATCATATCCGCCGTCCTCTGCATAAGCCTGCTCAAAATTGGACGCAGCCTCATCATAGGAATCCATGGCAAGAGCCACGCAGCCGGTAAGATAATAATTGTCAGCAGTCATGGAATAATCTGACGCCAGAGTCTGGCAATCGGCCATAGCGTCATCCAGAAGCCCGCTCTTCAGCTCCGCTGTGGCCCGGTAGGAAAGAATATCCTGCTTCAGGGATCTTCCCGCTCCCTCGCTGTCCAGGGCGGAGGTAAAGTAACTGACCGCATCTTCATAATTTCCCAGATGAAGAGCTGAGATCCCCGCCCCTCTGTACGACTCGGGAAGCTTATAACCGTTTTCCACCGATGTGCTGAAGCCCTGAAGAGCAGTCTCATAGCTTCCCTGCTCCAGATTCTTTTCCGCCTGTCCGTATGTTTCCTGTTCCTGTCCTCCGCAGCCGGCCGTAAGGGAAATTCCCAGGCAGGCCGCCAGGAGCCATCCAATACTTCTTTTCTTCATGTATATCCTTTATTCTACAACAAGCCCCTCGGCTTCCAATACTTTTACAACGCTGTTCACATATTCCGCGCAGATATCCTCCGTCCCGGCTTCCACCATAACGCGGATCAGCGGTTCGGTTCCGCTCTCTCTTACAAGAATACGTCCTTCTGTTCCAAGAGCTCTGGCCGCGGCTTCCACAGCTTCCTTCACCTTCGGGTTTTCTTTGGCAGCCTTTTTATCCGCCACGCGCACGTTGCGCAGGATCTGAGGATAGACTTTCATTTCCTTTGCCAGATCGCAGAGCGTTGACTTTTTCTCCACGCAGGCTTCCATTACCATCAGAGAAGTAAGGATTCCGTCTCCTGTAGCCGCGTAACGGCTGAAAATAATATGTCCGGACTGCTCGCCGCCGATGCTGTAATTATTTTCCATCATGTTCTCGGCTACATATTTATCTCCTACGGCTGTCTGCTCGTAGCTGATGCCCTCGCTCTCCAGTGCCTTATAAAGGCCCATATTGGACATTACTGTGGTAACTACCGTATTTCCATTCAGCTTGCCCTGTTCCTTGAGATATTTTCCGCAGACGTACATGATCTTGTCGCCATCGATAATGTTTCCTTTATGGTCCACTGCGATACAGCGGTCCGCGTCTCCGTCATAGGCAAAGCCTATATCAAGTCCTTTCTCCACTACGAATCTCTGAAGGACTTCAATGTGGGTGGAACCACAGTTGGTGTTGATATTGGTTCCGTCCGGCTTGTTGTTGATCACGTATGTTTTTGCCTGGAGAGCGTCGAACACGCTCTTGGCAATAGCGGAGGAACTGCCGTTGGCACAGTCAAGTCCCACTTTGATGTTTTTGAAATCGCGGCAGGGAATGGAGATCAGATATCCGATATAGCGGTTTCTTCCGGAAGCAAAGTCTACAGTCCGTCCAATATCCTCTCCTGTAGCCAGAGGCAGCTCCTCCAGTTTTCCATCCAGATACGCCTCGATCCTCGCCTCGATCTCAGCCTCGATCTTCTGTCCGTTTCCGTTCAGCAGCTTGATCCCGTTGTCATGGAACGGATTATGGCTTGCGGAGATCATAATGCCGCAGTCAAAGTCTTCAGTGCGCACCGCATAGGAAACGCTGGGCGTAGTTGTTACGTGAAGGAGGTAGGCGTCCGCTCCCGACGCGGTTATTCCCGCCACAAGAGCGTACTCGAACATGTAGCTGCTTCTTCTCGTATCTTTTCCGATCACAATTTTCGCCTTATGATCTCTTCCATAGTACCATCCTACATAGCGTCCTACCATAAACGCATGATTTACTGTAAGCTGAACGTTTGCTTCCCCGCGAAAACCGTCTGTTCCAAAATATTTTCCCATGATGCCAGTCCTCCTCTTATTTATAAAGATTTTCCGGATATACTCCCTCTTTTACAAGCTTCTCAAATGCAGCGGCCACGGAAGCCTTATCTTCCTGATAGGTTACGCCGAACCAGGTATCTTTTGTTTCCAGAACATCTACCTTGGCTTTGTTTTCTTTGATCAGGCAGTCGATGATCTCCGGAAGAAGATACTCTTTCTTAATGTCTTCCGCAGACAGTCCCTGAAGGAATTCCACGAAACCTTTTTCCAGTATATTCATGAATTCCGGAGTCAGTCCCCACATGTTCATGGATACAAGGCTCTTTACATCCAGAGTGCGGGCTGTTTCGTCGTCCTCCCGGGTCTCCGCCCCGTTTTCTGTTTTAAAGATATTATGGGTTTCATCCACGCCGACAAGAGCTCCGTCCACAATATTGCAGATTCCTCTTGTAACGCTTCCGTTGTCGCTTAAGGTATTTCCAAGACGGAAGCCTGCCATACAGATATGTGTCAGACCGTCTTCCGGCTGTTCCTGTACAAGATAATCATGTACCTTCACATAAGCTTCTTTTCCATAATAATCGTCTGCATTGATCACTACAAAAGGCTCTGAAAGCACTTTTTTCGCCGCAAGCACAGCCTGTCCCGTTCCCCATGGTTTTGTTCTGTCCGCCGGCTTTTCAAATCCCTCCGGCAGATCTTCCAGTTCCTGAAAAGCATATTCTACTTCCGTAACCTTTTCGATCCTGTTGCCGATCACTTTACGGAACTCCTCTTCAATATCTTTGCGGATGATAAAGACCACCTTGTTAAAGCCTGCCTCCAGAGCATCATGGATAGAATAATCCATAATGATCTCCCCGTTAGGTCCTACCGGCGCAAGCTGTTTGATACCTTTCCCAAAACGGCTTCCGATTCCCGCCGCCATAATCACAAGTGCTGTTTTCTTCATTTGAATACTCCTTCCTTATTTTCGTTTCTTCTGCTATTCTTCATTCAGATTGCTGAGCTTTGCCGCCTGATCCGCAGCGATCAGACTGTCGATGATCTCGTCCAGATCTCCCCCCAGAATGCTGTCCAGCCTGTGCAGAGTCAGCTTGATTCTGTGATCCGTTACGCGTCCCTGAGGGAAATTGTAGGTCCGGATCTTCTCGGAACGGTCCCCGGTTCCAATCTGGCTTCTTCTTGCTTCAGCCTCGGCGTCGTGCTGCTTCGCCAGCTCCATTTCATAGAGGCGGGAACGAAGAACCTTCAAAGCCTTTTCTTTATTTTTCAGCTGGGACTTTTCATCCTGGCAGGAAATGACGATTCCTGTGGGAATATGAGTCAGACGCACTGCGGAGTCTGTAGTATTGACGCACTGTCCTCCGTTTCCCGAAGCGCGGAATACGTCAAATTTACAGTCATTCATATCCAGGTGGAAATCAATTTCCTCCGCTTCCGGCATGATCGCCACCGTACAGGTAGATGTATGGATCCTTCCTCCGGACTCTGTTTCCGGAACCCTCTGCACACGGTGAACGCCGCTTTCATATTTCAGTCTGGAATAAGCCCCGTTTCCGTGGATCATAAACGTAACTTCCTTAAATCCTCCGATCCCGTTTTCATTAAGGCTCAGCATCTCTGTTTTCCAGCCAAGGCTTTCTGCGTATTTCACATACATACGGTAAATTTCCGCCGCGAAAAGCGCCGCCTCGTCTCCTCCGGCTCCGGCCCGGATCTCCACGATCACGTTTTTGCTGTCGTTTGGATCTTTTGGCAGAAGCAGGATCTTCAGCTCATGCTCCAGCTCCTCCACACACTTCTTTGCGTCTGAAAGCTCTTCCTTGAGCATGTCTCGCATTTCTTCGTCCTTCTCCTCGTCCAGCATGGAAAGACTGTCCTGGATCGTTTCTTTATTTTTTTTATATTCTTTATAGGCGTCTACAATGGGCTGGAGCTCGCTCTGCTCCTTCATGAGCTTCTGAAAACGCTCCTGATTGTCCGCTACGCCCGGTTCTCCCAGCTCATTCAAAATCTCCTCAAAACGAATGAGCAGATCTTCTAATTTATCAAACATCCTGTTCCTCCTGAATCTCCTGTGTCTTTTTCTGTCCCAGAACCACTCTGTCAAGACCTGCCAGATCCTTGCGGACCGCAACACGGCAAAAGCCGGCTTTTCTCAAAAGTTCCGATACCGCCGTTCCCTGGTTGCAGCCGATCTCATACAAGAGCCATCCTCCCGGTTTCAGATGATCAGCAGCTTCCTCTGTAATCCTGCGGTAGAAATACAGTCCGTCCTCTTTCCCGTCCAAAGCGGAAAACGGGTCATAAAAGCGTACCTCATCCATCAGCTTATGGATTTCCGCCGTGGGAATATAAGGGGGATTCGAGATAAGCATATCATACTCCTGTATTTTTTTTCCACCGTTTTGTCTGAAATATTCTCCTGAAAAAAGGTCGCTTTTTACAAAGACTGCTCTTTCTCCCGTCTGAAGTCTTCCGGCGTTCTCCTTTGCCACGGAAAGAGCGTCCTCGGAAATATCCGCGCCTACACCTCTGGCTTTCGGATATTCTGCCAGGATACTTAAAAGCAGACAGCCGGAGCCTATACACATGTCCAGGATTTCCGGCTCTTCTTTTCCCTTCAGAATACGCAGAGCCTCCTCCGCCAGTGTTTCTGTATCCTGCCGGGGAATCAGAACTCTTTCGTCCACATAGAACTCATGTCCCATAAACCAGGCGCTGTGGGTAAGATGCTGCAGGGGTATACGGGCGGCTCTCTTCCGGCACAGCTCTGAATAGATTTTTTCCGTTTCCGGATCTGTCTTTTCATCTGTGTGCGCATAATAGTACGCCCTGTTTTTTCCTGATGCATATTCCAGAAGAAGCCATGCGTCAAGCGCCGCTTCCTCTATTTCTGCATTCCGTAAGACCGCCGTTCCTTCTTTCAGCAGCTCTTCAAGCGTTTTCATCGGCATCTTCTCCCGGTTTCCAGTTAAATTCTTCTTTTAAATAGGCTCTCCAGTCAAAAACCGCTTCCACCGCTTTGATCGCCACTTCAGCCATATCGGCCGTAGGTTCTTTTGTTGTAAATTTCTGCATGGCAAGCCCCGGCTTGCTTAATACAGAAGCCAGCTTGCTGTCCGTCCGGCCGGCCCACTGGATCATCTCAAAGGAAATTCCCGCCACAACAGGCACCATCAGAAGACGTCCCAGAAGACGAAGCCAGAAGAAGGGCACAAGAACAAAGATAAAATGAAGGCAGATGCTGACCAGCATTACCAGAAACAAAAAGCTGGTTCCGCAGCGTTTATGCTGTCTGGAGCTTTTCATCACGTTTTCCACTGTAAGGGGTAGCCCATGCTCCACGCAGTTGATACATTTATGCTCCGCCCCATGATACATAAAGGTTCTCTGGATATCCTTCATCCTGGAGATCAGGAACATATATCCCAGGAACAGCGCCATTTTCACGAAGGCTTCCACTACCGTTACCAGGAATTCCGAAGCTCCCGCCTTCCGGATCAGGCTGGCAAGCGCATATGGAAGAAGCATGAATGCGGCGACTGAAACCACGATGGAAACCGCTACCGTCACATACAGAAGCCATTTGAACTGCCTGTCTTCTTTTTCTTTCTTTGCAGTTCTTTCTTCTTCAGACAGAGAAGCGTTCTTTCTGGCTTCTTCTTCGTCCTCCTCATCTCCCGCGATCTCCGCGGAATACATCAAGCACTTTGTTCCTATTACAAGACCGTCCACAAAGCTGACTACTCCCCGGATCAAAGGCCAGCGGAGAAATTTCGCTTTGCCAAAGGTGCATTTATAATCTTCGATCTTTAATTCGATTTCACCGTCAGGCCGGCGGACACCAACGGAATATTTATCCTTGTGTCTCATCATAATGCCTTCCATGACCGCCTGACCGCCGATATTTGATGATTTCATTCTCGTCTCCACTTGCTTATAAGCAAAGAAAGGTTGAGATTTCCCAACCTCAACCTGTTCTCTCTTTCCTATATTGTGTCTGATTATTTGTTTAAGCCGTATTTCTTATTGAACTTATCAATACGTCCGCGAGCCTGAGCAGCTTTCTGCTGTCCTGTGTAGAACGGATGGCATTTGGAACAGATTTCCACATGGATATCTTTCTTTACAGAACCAGTTACAAATGTGTTTCCACAGTTACAGGTTACGGTTGCCTGCTGATAGTTCGGATGGATTCCTTCACGCATGATTTTCACCTCTCTATAGTCTTCTATTTTCTATTCGTATATAACTAGACGAATCTACTATTTTGCAGCTTTCTGATTATAGCATATCAAGCCTTAAAATGCAAGCTGTTTATAAAAATTTCTGTTTTTTCGCCATCTGCACAAATTCCGCGTTTGTCCGGGTTCTGGAAAACATATTGAGGATCTGTTCCACAGCTTCGTCAGCTTTCAGGCTGTTCAGGGCTTTCCTCATATTATACACTGTTTCCTGTTCCTCCCGGCTTAACAGAAGATCCTCCCGGCGGGTGCCGGATTTTTGGATATCAATGGCCGGGAACACTCTCTTTTCCTGGAGCCTGCGGTCAAGTACAAGCTCCATATTTCCTGTTCCCTTAAATTCCTCGTAGATCACATCGTCCATTTTGCTTCCTGTTTCCACAAGGGCCGTAGCAAGAATGGTCAGGCTTCCTCCTTCCCGCATATTGCGCGCCGCTCCGAAAAATCTCTTCGGCATATGGAGCGCCGCGGGATCAAGACCGCCGGAAAGCGTTCTTCCGCTTGGAGGGACACAGAGATTGTAGGCTCTTGCCAGTCTTGTAATAGAATCCAGAAGAATGGTAACGTCCTTTTTGTGTTCCACCAGGCGGCGTGCTCTCTCGATCACCATTTCTGATACTCGTTTATGATGTTCCGGAAGTTCGTCAAAGGTAGAATAGATCACTTCCACATTCGGACCCTGGATCGCTTCTTTGATATCTGTCACTTCCTCCGGGCGCTCGTCGATCAGAAGAATGATCAGGTGCATCTCCGGATTGTTCTTTAAGATAGATTTTGCCACATCCTTTAAAAGAGTGGTCTTTCCTGCCTTGGGCGGAGAGACGATCATTCCCCTCTGTCCCTTTCCGATAGGACTGATCAGGTCTACGATCCTCATGGCCACAGTTCCCCCGGGCCGTTCCATCTTAAGGCGCTCATTCGGGAATATGGGCGTCATATCTTCAAAATTGTAGCGCCGCTGTCCTTCGCTGGGGGGAAATCCATTAATGGAGGTCACATAGAGGAGAGCGCTGAATTTCTCTCCCTGGGTTTTGATCCGGATACTTCCCTGAAGAATATCTCCGGTTTTCAGATTAAATCTCCGTATCTGAGAAGGAGATACATAGATATCATTTTCTCCCGGCAGATAATTTTCACAGCGGATAAAGCCGTATCCGTCCGGAAGCACTTCCAGGATCCCGTTTGCCTTTTCTCCGCTGTCAAGCTGGGCAGTTTCCGCAGGCATCCTTCCATCGTCCGCCTGAACGGAATAAGTTCCCTGGCCGCTGTGGACCTTCCTGTTTTCCTGACTGGAAAAATTTCTTCTGTTCTCTTCCTGGATGCCGCGCATCCGCCTTGTATCCTCCCGTCCGGAAATCCTGCGGCTTTCTTCCGGATGGTTCCGTCTTCTCCCTTCATAGGAGGCTCTGTTTTCTTCCGCATGGAAAATTTCCGGTCTTGCCTTTGCAGTCTCATTCTTTTCCTGATCCGCTTCCTCCGGCTCAGTTTCCGCCGGAAAAACCTGAGCATCCCTCACTGCCGGCTCTTCCTCCGCGGATGCCGTTTTCTTCTCCTGCGCCTCTTTTTCGTCCTCCTGAAGCATACGTTCAATCAACTCCGGCTTTCTGAGGGCGGAAATTCCTTTCAGTCCTCTTGCTTTCGCCAGATCCTTCAATGTTGCCAGCGACAACGACTCGTATTTTTCTCTCATAAAAAACCTCGGTCTTTTCTATTTTATATAATCTTTTATATAATCTGTATCTGTTATCTACGGGATACTCTGTCTGAATCGACATGAACATCAGAATGCCAGCAAAAGTATATCTCCGCCGGCCGAACCGTCTTTCTCTTAAGGCCGTAAGCCCTGCATTTTAAAAGATCTGCACTTTTCCTTTTCAGGTTCTGCATGATTTCTTCTGAAAATCATCTTACCACATTTATCCCGGTCTGTCCATAGCGTTAGTTTACAAGAGGCGGTACGCTCCAAACCGTATCCCCGGGTCTCTGCTGTCTGCATCCGCCCGGGGATATGTAAAAATATTACTTTTTTATTTTTCCGTCCGGCTGTCTCTTCCGTTGAGATACTCCCTGAGAAACTCTGTCAGAGTTTCCATTTCCTTCTGTGTTCCTATAGTGATCCGCAGGAAGTCGGCCGTTCTTCCTTTCGGAAAATATCTCACATAGATATGTCTTTTCCGCAAAGCCTGGAATAATTCCTGTGCCGGGCAGTCATTATGGGAGGCAAAAATAAAGTTTGCTTTTGAATCCTCAAAGGAAAATCCCAGTGCTTTCAGTTCTTTTTTCGTCCATTCCCGCGTTTCTATGATCTTGCGGCAGGTTTCCTGAAAATACGCCTGATCCTTTACTGCGGCTGTTCCCGCGGCCAAAGCTGTCCTGTCCATAGTATAGGAGTTGAAAGAATACTTCGCGTCGTTCAGATATTTGATCAGCTTCTGATTTCCGCAGGCAAATCCAATCCTCATTCCTGCCAGTGAGCGGGATTTACTGAAGGTCTGGACTACCAGAAGATTTTCATACTTTTTCAGAAGAGGAAGGGCGGATCTGGCCCCAAAATCCACATATGCCTCATCCACGATCACAACCACATCCTGGTTGCGGGCGACGATCTCCTCGATCTCCTCAAGAGGAAGTTCCACCCCCGTGGGAGCGTTTGGATTTGGAAAGACAATGCCGCCGTTTTCCCGGAAATAATCTTCCTTTCTGATATGGAAATTCTCATCCAGCGCCGGGCGCTCATATGGAATATGGAAAAGCTCCGCCCATACGTCGTAAAAAGAATAAGTGATATCCGGAAACAGAATAGGTCTGCCGCTGTTGAAGAAGGTCAGAAAGCTCATGGCAAGAACATCGTCTGATCCCACTCCTACAAAAACCTGCTCTTTTTCCAGTCCGTAACATTCCGCTATGGCAGCAGCAAGTTCGCCTGCCGTCGGATCAGGATAAAGGCGCATGGCGTCAATATCCAGATTTTTCAGCGCCTCTCTTACGCCGGGTGCCGGGGGATACGGATTTTCATTTGTATTCAGTTTGATCATGTCCGGCTGGTCAGGCTGCTCCCCTGGTGTGTAGGGAGTGACTCTGCGGACATTTGCTTCCCAGTTTTTCATATTTTTCCTGTGTAACGCCTTTTGCGCATACTTCTCCTTTCTGCCGCAGTATATGCTCTCCGCTTACAAAGCGCTTTCATAACTGCATTTTTATATATTTGCTATTTTACTGATCCAAGCCGGATTTGTCAAAGATTTCTATGGACAGTCCTGTTTTACCATCTTCCGCACTCCCCAAAAACAAATCCCCGCCGCCGCGGAAATTTTCCGCAGCAGTGAGGATTTTCTGTTTCTTTTTTTATAATCTTGCAACTCCTGTTTTTCTGGCAGCCTCGGCAACGGCTTTTGCCACCGCCGGTCCTACTCGCTTATCAAATGCTTTCGGTATGATATAATCCGCCGAAAGCTCTTCATCTGTGATCAGTCCTGCAAGAGCTTCTGACGCGGCGATCTTCATCTCATCGTTAATGTCCTTTGCTCTTACGTCAAAAGCGCCGCGGAATACTCCCGGAAAGGCCAGTACATTGTTGATCTGATTCGGGAAATCGCTTCTTCCTGTAGCGATCACCTTTGCGCCGCCTGCTTTGGCGTCCTCCGGAAAGATCTCCGGAGTAGGATTCGCGCAGGCAAAGATCACAGCGTCTTTCGCCATGGTTTTTACCATCTCTGTAGTTACTGCGCCCGGAGCGGAAACGCCGATGAATACGTCTGCGCCTACCAGCATATCTGCAAGGGAACCCGCCTTTTTCTCACGGTTCGTCACCTTGCTCATCTCTTCCTTTACAGGGTTCATTCCCTCCTGACGGCCTTCATAGATGGCGCCTTTTCTGTCACACAGCGTGATATTCCGGCATCCCGCCTTCAGAAGCAGCCGCGCGATGGAGATTGCGGCTGCGCCGGCTCCGTTCATAACAATGCGGACATCCTCTTTTTTCTTTCCTACAACACGGAGAGCGTTTGTAAGTCCTGCAAGAGTAATGATCGCGGTTCCATGCTGATCGTCGTGGAAGATCGGGATATCACATTTTTCCTTCAGTTTTTTCTCAATCTCAAAGCATCTGGGAGCGGAAATATCCTCCAGGTTCACTCCGCCGAAGGAGCCGGAGATCATATAAATAGTGTTGACGATCTCGTCTACATCATGACTCTTGATACAGAGCGGAAAAGCGTCCACATCTCCAAATGCTTTAAAGAGAACGCATTTCCCTTCCATAACCGGCATGCCTGCCTCCGGTCCGATATCGCCCAGGCCAAGAACGGCTGAACCGTCCGTTACTACCAGGCACATGTTCCATCTTCTGGTGAGTTCGTAGGATTTGTTTACGTCCTTCTGGATCTCCAGACAGGGCTGGGCGACTCCGGGAGTATACGCAAGAGACAGATCGTCCTTTGTTTCCACCGGAACTCTTGTCACCACCTCGATTTTTCCTTTCCATTCACCATGCAGTCTTAATGATTCTTTTGCATAATCCATTTGTATATCCTCCTTGGGATTTTTTAATAGTTTCCCGTAAAGAACTTACTGTCCTTGGGAAGTTCATATCCTTCAAAATATTTATGGAAATCAAGTTTCAGATATCCGCACAGATTGGCCAGCTCCACCATTGTGTTGTCGTTTACCGGAATACCTTTCTCTCTTCTTTCTCTTTCCGCAAAGACTTCCTTCTCGCCATGAGTATAAATACGTTCTTTGCCGTCCGCCTTAGGACTCTCGCGCAACGCTTCAAGATACTCGGAAAAATGCTTTTTAATCGCTTCCGGATCGCCGAAAACAGCCGGGTTCACAGCCATGAAGCCGTGGCATATCCCTGTCTTGTCCGGGAATGTACAGCATTTATCAGAAGTGACGCCCATAGACAGAATAGAACTGAACAGTTCGCATACCATACCGTATCCATATCCCTTGTGGCTGCCGCTGACTTCCTCGCTGCCTCCGAGCGGCATGATCCCGCCGCCTTTCTTGGCCACAATATTCGCCAGAACATCAGGAGCGTCTGTAGTGGGATGTCCGTTTTTGTCCAGAGCCCATCCATCAGGAAGAGGTTTTCCCATTTTGTTGTACATTTCCAGTTTTCCCCTCGTCACTACTGTAGTGGAGCAGTCAAAGAAAAACGGATAAGGTTCTGCAGGCATAGCCACAGCAATAGGGTTGGAACCAAGCATTGCTTTTTTCCCGAATGTGGGCACCATGATTGCCTCTGAATTGGTGCATGCCATTCCAAGAAGTCCCTCATCGCAGGCCATTTTTGCATAATACCCGGCAATCCCGAAATGATTTGACTCACGGACGCTGACAATGCCTACCCCTGTCTTTTTTGCTTTTTCAATAGCTTTTTTCATGGCAAAGACACTGATAAGCTGTCCCATTCCATTATGTCCGTCAATCACCGCTGAAACCGGGGTCTCAAATACGATTTCCGGTTTTGCTTCCGGATGAATCGTTCCTTTCTCAATTCCCTTGTGATAACGGACCATCCTCTGCATACCGTGGCTTTCAATGCCATAAAGATCTGCCGTCAGAAGAACATCCTTGATCTCGCGGCTTTCCTCTTCACTGAATCCAAACGCTCTGAACACATCTCCGCAGAAACGGTCCAGGGTCTCATATGACCATGTTACGTATCCCATAATCTTGCCCTTCTTTCCGGTCGACCAGTTATATGTTTGGTGCAACCAATTTTATAAACTGATTGTACCACTGGTCTGGCCAAAGTACAAGGGCCTATGTTCATTTTCTTTCTCTATTTTCACTTCTTCTGTGTCATTTTTTCTATACTCTGTCCGCCGTCTGTATTTTCTTCCAGCATCTGTTCCATATATTCTTCTACTGTATCCATATGCTCTGACATACATTTCTCCGCCGCCTCGGTATCTCCGTTGATAATGGCCTCTACCAGACGGTGATGCTGTTCGTCCACCACAGATGCAGTCTGATTTTTTTTCATAATATAATCCCTGGTTCCGGAAATTATATTTTCTGTAAGCTGGTCGGCTGCGGCAAGTACGCTGTAGATCATAGGATTATCCGCGATCTTTCCGATCTTTGCGTGAAGTTCTTTGTCAAGGCTTCCTCTGTCCTTCTCATCCTCCGCCGCGTCCAGTCTGGCCAGGATCATCCACAGCTCCGCCGCATCAAGAGGCGTACATTTCTTTGCCGCCAGAATCGCATTCTGCCTTTCCAAAGCAGCGCGAAGCTGCTGGTTCTGGCGCACATAGCCGTTATTCAGCCGGAAAAGGATCGTCAGAGGTCCGATCAGCCAGGTATCCAGATCGCTGGTAACATAATTGCCTCCTCCGGGAACCGCTTCAATGATCCCCAGAAGTTCCAGCGCCCGAAGGGCTTCTCTGACTGCCGAGCGGGATACCTTCATGGTTTCCGCCATTGTCCTCTCCGCCGGAAGCGCGTCTCCCGCCTTCAGATTTCCCTTCTGTATATTATCAATGATCTGTTCAAGTATTCCGTTGAATGCTCTTTCTTCCCCAATTTTTTTAAACATATCTCTCCCCCGCAGCCCGGGCTGTCCCGGTCTGCTTCCTCTCGTAATTTTCTGCTGAAACCACCTCGCAGTATTCCAAAACAAAGGTCTCTAAATACTGGAGATGTCTCTACCATCATACTATATTTGCGAAGGGGATGCAAGTAAACCTGCGGCGCTCTGTGTCTCTGTTTTTTCCTTTCCCAGGTAAAAGACAGCCTCGTACAGGGAGGCAATACAATCTTCCGTGTAAAAACAGAAAACGGACTCCAAAGAGTCCGCAATCCGTAGTATAATGTGTCATATCCATTTCTTCTCTGTGATCACTGCATCGTATCCGTGTATTTTGATATGATCGCCTACCCGGAGTTTTCCTTTTTTCGCAAGGATGTATCCGTTATTCACCTCTTTCACATAAGAGTAGACCATCTTTGACACGCGTCCTACTTCTTCCTCTTCGCTGTCAATATACACAGCCTCTCCCGGGCCTCCGTACTGCTTCGATCTGATATAAATATCCGCCTCCGGAACCTCAAAGCCTACCATTTCCTTTTCCGGCCCGTTTTCCTTTACCTTCAGGAGCGCTTCTTTTCCAATAAAATCTTTCTCCCAGTCAATATTCGCGTCAAGCCCTACCTCCAAAGGATTTGTATGAGCCAGATCCCGCATGTAATAAAAACTGCTTTCTGTAGGCAGCGTCCAGGCCATCACCTGGAACTCCGTCACCTGTTTCCCGTCGAATTTCGGTGCGGTATCCCTGAGGATCTTTTCCAGCGCGTCCGTGTCCTCCCTTCGGCAGTAAATCTCATAGCCGAACTTTTCTCCTGTAAAGCCGCCCCGGTTGATCATCACATCTATTTCTCCGATCTTATTCGGTTCATGGCTGAAAAATTTCAACTCATCCACCGGCTTTTCCGCAATGGAATTTATCATTTCCTTAGATCTTGGCCCCTGTACCGCAAACATATCCCACTGATCGGTAATGTCGTTCCAGTCCACATCATACCCTTCAGAATGATAATAAATCCAGTCGTCTGTGTATGTAAGAAACAGGGTAGAAATCCAGAACCTGTCTTCCGCCATCCTCATGATCACTACATCGTCAATAATTTCCCCGTTCTCATCCAGCATCGTAGTGTAACGGTCCCGCCCCACCTTAATATTTCCAATATCATTGGGATACAGATATTCCAAAAGCCTGACTACATCCGGCCCGCTGATCTCGATCAGCTGATGCGTCCAGTAGTACCATCCTACTGTCCGGCGGACAGCCATATGCTCCGAGCGTTTCATTTCGTCATATTTAAATATATTTTTGTACATGCGCTTTATCCTCCTGTCAACAGAATTTATCGATTTTCTTTGCAATCTTTATCCGAAGTTTCCCTGCAGGAGAATCCTCTTCCCACAAAGACCACTGGGCATTGACCAGCGTCTTTACCATTCCGTACCAGAAATCCACATGTACCTGAGGAAGCTCTTTGCATCCTGTAATCTCCAGACCGGAGCGGTCGATCACATAGATACATTCTTTTTCGTTAAAGGCTTCCACCTCATACTTGCAGAGAATTGACTGAAGCTGCATTTCCAGCAGACCGCCCATAACACGGCCGTCTTCACCGATTTCCGGAGGAACTCCCAGCCAGTCCCGGGCCGCTTTAATGGCATAACGCTCTCCGAACATGGCTTTTCCGGCTGCCTCACAGACGCAGTGAAGAATGTGATCCGCCATCTTTCGGGTGACGATGCCTCTGCGCACAGCTTCATTGATCGCCGGAAGAATGTAGAGGGACGCGGAGGTGGAAAGAGTTACCATATTAGCGCTGGAGGAGTCCTGCTCAAGATGAGTGCCGTTTGTAAAGGTATAATTACATTCCTCTCTGAATACCATGGACTCCTTTACACAGTCCTCTTCCTCTGTGTACTTGATCTGATCCGCTGTAGCTACCGGTCCGAAGCTTTCCCAGAGCTCATGCTCCGGCATCGGATATTTGTCACGGTTTTCCGCTACGATCCTGCAGTGTCTGTCTCCGCACCCTTTTGCCTCCACCATGCAAAATTCCATTGTCGGACCCGGACGGCGCCGCTCTGCCGAACCGATGGCGGATCCCTGAAGAGACATGGTAGTGGCTCGGCAAAGTTCTGAGCCCACAATATCCCAGTCGCAGACATCCAGCTCCTTTTCTGCGCGGTAAGTTCCAAAATCCTGGCAGCGTCCGCACATAAGAAGCGCATCGTCTCCCTGATCTCCGATGAGAGCGCCTACAAACTGGCCGCACATAAAGGGATGCATATTATTCATATCGTCTCCGTTCTCTCCATACATCCGGTTGGTGGCAACCAGGCGGGCCAGAGCGTCTTCACACATCAGCTGCGCCCTCTCTCTGTAATCCGGAATCATGATCCGGTACGCCTGCATACAGGCGGCTCCGATGACCTGCTCAAAACGGTTTGAATAGTGCATGGCGTCACGATAACCGTACATTTTTTCCCAGGGAGATTTGATTGCATAGTATTCCTTCAGTCCAGATCCTTTTCCGCTGTCCTGCGGCAGTCTTTCATCTATTTTTTTACTCATTTTCCTTCATTCCTTTCGCTTTATCTATACGGAACACAGTCCTCCGGCTGCACGTCTTCCTGTTATTCTTCCGGAGGATAAGCTTCGATCGCAACCTGGTGATGTACAATGTTGTGAGATGCTCCCGCATCGGCCACCACCACTTCTCCTGTGATTCCATCTGACACTGCCGTGGACAGCATATAAGCTACGATCGCAACCGAATCTACTGTCTGCGTACTGTCAATAGACCATACCATCAATTCGTCATAAAATTCATCCGACTGTTCTTCCGTCAGATTTTTCGCCGTCAGATTACTGGATGCGCCCGGGGTAGCCATCCCGCCCGGAGCCACGGCGTTTACCATAATATTGTACCTCTTTAATTCTTTCGCGGCTTCTACGATCAAAGCGTTTACCGCTCCTTTAGACGCCGCATAGTGAGGATATCCGCCGAATACCGGATAAGGCATCCACGGGCAGTTTGAGGAAACCGCCGTGATCTTTCCGGCGATCTTATGATCGATCATATATCTGGAAACATGCTTGATGCACAGGAACAGTCCGGTTACATTTACCTCCATAATATGGTCAAAATCCTCCTTCGCCATATGATAAATATGCGCATAGTTCCAAATACCTACCGAATTTACCAGAATATCCACAGATCCAAAGGACTTGTCTGTAAATTCCACCAGACGGATCACATCCTCTTCCTGCGAAACGTCAGTTTTACAGTATTTTACCCGGTCTTCACCATATCCTTCTATCCGGAACAGAGAGATAGCTGTCTCCCCTTTCTTTTCGGAACCGGAAGCAACTACCACATTGGCGCCGCCCTGAAGCAGCCGAAGGGCAATATTAAATCCCAGTCCCGATGTTCCTCCGGTGACGATGGCCGTCTTTCCCTCTACAAAAAGCATTTCCTGAAGAGGCCGCGCCTGTTTGATATATCCTGCCATCATCTGCCGCATAGCCTCGTTTGCGTCATAACCCATAATAAAAACCCCTTTCCGTCAATCAGATTATTTTTTGTTTTTTAAGCAGTATTCAGAGGGGATCCGATGTCTTTATTATAGAAAAAGTATTTTTTTTGAGAAATAAGCAGAACAGAGGTTTTTCAAAACTTTTTCCCTACAGAATAACGGCCGGTATTATCCATTGAAATCAATTAAAATCAGAATTATAATAAAAGCAGCCATTAAATTACCGGTTATGAAAACGCTTGCTGAAAGGAGACGGTTCCTTTATGAAACTAAACGCGGATATCATTTATGAAAAACTGAAAGAGGATTATTCTGTAAAAATATACGGTGAAAGGGAAAACTCCCTGTCCCTGAGACGGCCTGAATTTCACATGGACGACGATACCCGTTTTCTGGAAGGACACCTGTATCTTGCCACAGCGGAACATCTTCCATCCAGACCATATCTTGAAAAAGGTGCCGTTCTGGTCTGCATCGGAGAGCCTGTCCGAATGAAATATTATACCGACAGGATCACTCTGATCATCATTCAGGGAAGAAAAGACTTTTTCTCTGTCTATCAAAGCGTACAGAAAATTTTTGATCACTATGATCAATGGAACGACGCTCTTTTCGAAATCTTCCAGCAGGACGCGGACATCCAGAAAATCGCCGAACTGAGCGCTGTGTATATGGAACGTTCCGTTTGTGTTCTGGACTCCAGCTTCCATATCCTGGCTGCCGGATACAGAAATGGTTCCGACCGAAGCAGAAACCCCGGCAGAACCGGAGATTCTCTGTCTGAGGCTGACCTGGCGGAGTTCCTGACTTACGGTGAAATGTCTACAGATATCCAGGAGCCAATGCTGCTTGACCTTGGCGGGGACTTTTCTCTGGCTGTGAATCTTTTTGACAGAGCAGGACAATATGCCGGCTGTTTTTTCATGTCCGGAGACGGACGGCCCTTCCACAGCGGCGATACGGCTCTTGCTGCTTATCTGGGCTCTCTTCTGGAGAAATCTCTGGAGCGTAATCCCGCTCTCCTGTCTAATGAACGAAATACGATCCGCCAGATTTTAAGAGAAATCATTGAAGAGCGTCCGATACGTCCCATCCATAAATCCATGCTCCAGGCCGTCCAGATGAAAACCCGCTATGTCTGCGTCAGCGCTCACATCATTACAAGGTATTCCCAGATTCCGGCCAGCTATATCTGCAGTCTCTTTGAAAAAAATTTTCCAGGCTGCGCGGCTTTTCCTCATAACCAGTCTGTAGCCGCGTTCATTGATCTCAAGCCGCTCTATGACAGAGACGGAAAATACCAGGAACAGTTAAACCTGCGGCTGGATCCCATGCTGAAGTCTTTGAAACTTTATGCCGGGATCAGCAACGATTTTTCCAATCTGTATGACGTCCGGATGCATTACCTTCAGGCAGAGATTGCCCTGGAAAACGGCCAGCTTACTATGAGTTCTTCTTCCCGTTTCTACTTCTCCAGCTTCGCTCTGATGGAAATGATCACAAATTCAACCGGAGGCATGCCTGTGGAAATGTTCTATTCCAACGGACTGAAAAATCTGTTTCGCCATGACGAACATTCTCCTGTAAGCTATTTTGAAACTTTAAAGGTATTTCTGGAAGAAAATATGAACTATACCAGTACGGCGGAAGTCCTGTATATTCACCGGAGCACACTGGTAGACAGGATCAACAGAATTGAACGGGAACTTGGAATTGATCTGAAGGATTATAACGAAAGGCTTCATCTGCAGATTATCATGAAGGCCCTGGAATTGCGGGAAATCCTGAAAGGTTCGGAAAAATAGGCAAAAAAAGGCCGCAGCAGACGCAAGGGGGCAGTAAAATATCTTCGTCTGCTGCAGCTCTTTCCTTCTTTATCTCGAACACTTTTTCAGATCTTCATCTATCTGATCCGCAAATTTTGCAACATCTGCGGATTCCGGATAGGACAAAAGCTTTCTATATGTCATCGCTCCGACCAGTTTCATAGAAGGATTGCTGGTGGAACCGGGAGCATATTTCTCCATAACCGCTTTTCCCTCCGGTGATCTTAATATATCCTTTATTTTGCTGTCCAGTGATAATGCCATAATCATAACCTCCCAATAAAATTTTCCGTTTCTTAAGTCTGCGCTTTCTTTCCCCTCTGAAAGCTGACTCATGCAAAATATCTTTGCTGTACTTCTATTTTAAGCCAGCCGTCCCTTCTTTTTAAGCCGGAAAATGTAGGCTTTTTCCCGCCAAAAAACGACAAATTGCCGGATGGAGCCATGTCATGGACATCGGCGCCGTCCGGCAGAAAGATCCTTTCAAAAAAAATTGTCAATTCTCCTGGCTTATCAGCTTTGTATGAGCTATATCAAGCTCCTCTGCCACCGATTCCAGAAGATCCAGTTTCTCATATGCGTCGCTTAAGATCGTAAGAATATATGGATGGGAGCCCTTCATCACGATCCCTGCGTCATTCTGCACCGTATAATAGGAGTCCTCACCCTCAAAAGACCATCCGGCTTTCGAGTATACCGTATATTTTGTTCCAAGAGTCTCGTAAATAGCCGATTCCTCCGTTCCGCTGTACAGATCGCGGATCATTTCCGCAGTGTCGTTTCCAGAAGTAAAATAGTCGTAAATATTTATCCACAGCCTGGTAAAATTCCTGCAGGCAATCGGTCCGAAGGAGCCTTCCGACAGCGATACGTCTTCGCCTGCCGTTTCCGCTGCCCAGTCATTAAACTCTGTTTTTCCGAAATTATTGATCAAGGTAAAATAATCTTCATTACTGGACCAGACAATGGCGTTTTCAATTTCCGTATAAAACTCTTCCGCTGTTTCCGGATATGCCTGCACCATCCATGCCACGTACGGAGCCTTGATAGCGCTGGCGCTGTAATATTTCACATCCGGGTGATAGCTGATGCCTCCTCCTGTTTCCAGATCATACAGCAGAAAAGCCACAGAATACCCCGCTGTCTCCACCACAGAGATTTCCTGTTCCAGGTCCGCCTGAACCGCTTCCCAGTCGTCTTTTTTTACTGCTCCGTCCCAGGTTACAGAAAGCTCATAATTGTTTTTATCAAGAATATTTACAAAAGGCTCTTCCACCAGTTCTTCCGGCGCTTCTGTCACCTCAGCCGTCTCTGATTCTATGGCGGGTTCCGCGCTGGTTTCGCCGGTTTCTTTTTTTTGAACAAAAGACAGGGCGACCAGGATCACAGCAGCCGCTGCTACAGCGGCCATTGGAAAGATCTGTCTCAGTATCTCATTTCTGCGTTTCGATTTCCAGTTGGTTTTATTGCTGTAGCGGTGAACCTTGTTTTCCGAGTCCTTTATTATCATCTGCCGTTCTCCCCCGATCTCTTTTGTAACACAATTTTATAAAATCAGTAACATTCTCTTAAAAAGAGTAGCACTCTCTTTGTGGAATTACAAGAAAGAGGGACGAAAGTTCGTTCTTTTTTCACATTTTCGGTATGCTCTCTTTCACGCACAGCACCCCATAGCCGATCTCCGGGTTTGGATATGTCTCAAACCCTCTCAACGGCTGGGCGCCGCGCCTCAGATATGCTTTTACCTTTTCTCCCCAGAGAAACGGATCATTTTCTCGGACGATCCCCCACTCCATCAGAAGCGCCGCCGCCCCGGTGACAAAGGGCGCGGCGAAAGAAGTTCCGGTAAAACTTCCGTATCCTCCGCCGGGTACAGGAGCCGTAATATCCACTCCCGGCGCCGCCAGATCCGGTTTGGGATAGGACAGCCCCGCTCCGCCCTGTCCGGAAAAATCCGCAAAGGTATTCAGGCGGGAATCGTAAGCGCCTGCTGTGATCACTTTTGCAGCGGTAGAAGGGATCGTCAGCGTCTCTTCTGATTTCGGAACATAAAATCCTGTTCCCGGATTCAGCACTCCGCCTCCCGGCATCCACAGGTAAAATCCGCCTTCTCTGATTCTTCTTCCCCGAAGACGGATTTTCCATATCCCGCTTCCGATATAAGTTTCCCGTGGGATAAAATCAAAATAGATTTCCTGAGTCACCTGGAACGGCCCCGGTTTTCCGTAATAAACCAGGATTTCCGTATTTCCCAGTATATATCTCTGAACGCCGAGCTGTTCAGACAAAGGTCCCGCCGTCTGCCCCCACGGGGCTTCCAGATAGATTTCCATCTCATCTGTATACCCCTTCCACAACTGTACATTTAATACTGATTCATAGGCGCTGACACTGAATTCTATCTCCGCAGTCTCTCCCTGTCCCAGGCGCCCCTGGGTATGAAGGCTGTCGCTTCCGTTATTTCCCGTACCTGTACAGATTACCGTACGTCCCACATCCGACACATTACTGAGATAGGTTTCCAGAAGCGAATCTCCCCTGTGGGAACCATAATTATTCCCAAAGCTCAGATTAATTGCCATCGGCTTTCCCATAGCAAGTGCCTGTCTTACCAGATAATCCACTCCCTGCATCAGTTCAGTTGTTCTGGGAAAAGAATTTTCCCTCGGTATCCCCAGCTTTACCACGATCATGTCACTTTTGTAGGCCACTCCCCGGTAAACGCCTCCAGAGGCCCGCCCATTTCCTGCGGCGATACCCAGAACCGCAGTCCCATGGCCGCTGAGATCCCTCTGGGGTACCAAAAGACTGCCCTCCTCTTCCGGAAGTTCCAGGGCGCGGTTAATTTCTACCCCGTCATATTCCGCTCCCAGAAAATAACCTTCCGGCGGACGTCCCTTCTCTTCCGGCGCGCTTTGATCCCACAGCTTCAGGATCCGGCTCGTTCCGTCCTCCCTCCGGAAATCCGGATGACGATAATCCACTCCGGAATCCACAACCCCGATCAGCACTCCCTCTCCGGACAGCCCCGCCTCTCCGTTCATCTCTCTCTGCACCGAACGGATACAGCCTGCTTCCGCTCCCTGATCCACCTGAAAATAGAGACGTTTCGGCATCTCCGCAAACTCGATCTGGGGCTGCGACACAAAGCTTTCCAACTGCGCCTCGGATAAAGTTACCACCGCATATCCTCCCAGAAGAGGCGCTGCCTGCACACATTCTCCCAGCAGCGCCCCGATCTCTCCGCTGTATTTTATCACAATATCCCACATTCTTGTTTCTTCTGTATATCCTACGTTCAGATTCCCCGACTTCAGCCTCTCACGTTCCGTGGAGTCTATCGCCAGATTCAGAAGATTATCCATTTTCTGGTCTTCCATATGTCCGCCTCCTATCTTTTCCTGGCAGCCTGATGCGGAACCGGCCGCCGGTGCCTTCCTCTTTTCATAAATCTATGATAAAAGCAGACATAATTTGAATATTTCTCTTGAATTTTACACTTTAATGTGCTAACATCTGAATCAGACAAGGATGTCGGAGTGCTCCAGTTACTCCGGCATCCTTTCTTTTTTATTAATATCTGTACAGGTACAAAACTTAAAAACCAATTTACTTTTATTCTAAAATAAGTTATAATTTTTTTATAATTTTCAAAATATTTTTATAATTCAAGGAGGACTGGTTTATGGTATTACAAACCCAAGCTCTTATCATTGTAGTCGCATATCTGGTAGGTATGCTTCTTGTCGGTTTCATCGTCGGCAAACTCCAGATCAAGGACAGCAGCGACTATATGCTTGCAGGCCGCCGCATGGGCCTGTTCATGGTAGCCTTCTCCCTTTCCGCCAACAATATCGGCGGCGGTTCCACCACCGGCCTTGCGCAAAAGGCTTTCGGTGAATGGGGAATGAGCGCCATCTGGTACGTACTCGCGGCTTCCATCGCAATGATACCGCTGGCGTACTTCGCGCCGAAGATCCGCCAGACCATGGCTGTGACTATCCCGGAGGTCGTAGGACGCCGTTTCGGTCACGTATCCAGCACCCTTACAGCGATCTTAAGCGTGCTTTCACTTTTCTGTCTGACTTCCTCCCAGATCGCCGCGTCCGGTACGGTTGTAGCGAGTCTGACAGGAATCCCCACAAACGTTGCCCTGGTGATCGCCGGAGCCGTTGTCATCATCTACACAACATTCGGAGGAATGATCGCAGACCAGATCTCAGACCTTATCCAGTTTGCCATTATCCTGGTAGGTCTGGCAATTGCCACCCCCATCGTTATCAGCGGATGCGGCGGATGGGAAGCGATCTCAGAAGCGCTTCCTCCTGTACAGCTCAGCTTCACAAAGATCGGCTGGGTAACGATCATCGGCTACATATTTAATTATTTCTGCACTTTCCTGGCCGGTCCGGAAATGGTATCCCGTTTCGAGACAGCCAAGGATGAAAAAACAGCGAAACAGGCGGCATGGCTTTCCGCAGTCCTCATGGCTGCAATGTCCATCTTCCCCACCCTGCTTGGTCTTGCCGCACTGGCAACCATGCCGGATCTGGCGGACGGCGGCGCCAACGCCATGATGGCAGTTACCACAGCACATGCGCCGGGAGTTATCGTAGGAGTCATCTCCGCAGCAATCATCTGCGCAACCATGTCCTCCGCGGACTCCAACCTTCTGTGTATGTCCACCATGATCATGAACGACCTGTATCTGAAATACGGCGGAAAGAAGCTCAGCGACAAGCAGGTTATTACATATACCAGAGCATGTAACGTGGTATCCGCAGTGATCGCCATGATCATCTCCATGGCAGGCGTTCCTATCGTAACCATGAACACCTTCGCCTTCGGTATCCGCTGCGCCGGTCCTTTCGCCGCCTATGGTCTGGGACTGATCGTACCGAAAGCCACCAGAAACTCCGGTATCATCTCACTGATCGGCGGAACCATCGGTTTCTGCTTCTGGCAGTTCTTAAGCGGCGGCGGATTCAAGTTCGGAATCCTGCCCGTTGTATTCGGCTGCGCGGTCAGCGTTGTGGTATTCTTCATCGTAAACTTCATCGAGTGGGGACGCGGCGTAGCGCCGGCGCCTTCCGCTTATGTGGATGAAAAATAATTAAAAAAGAATCCTGTATGGAAAGAAAGCATTTCACAAAGATCTTTCTTCCCTGCAGGATTCTTTTTTGTTTCTGATTCTTTTATTTCTATATCAGTTCTTTCCGAAGAACAATGTCCCGGTTCTTTTGCTTTACTCTTTTTCCGCCTTCATTTCACGCACGATCTTACGCAGCTTCAGGATCATGGACGGAGCCACGGACAGTTCGTCCAGTCCCATGCGGATAAACTGTTCCGTAAGCTCTGTATCCGCGCCGAGTTCGCCGCAGATGCCAGCCCATTTGCCATGTTTGTGGGCGTTGTCCGTTACCATCTGGATCATGCGCAGGATCGCTTCATGGTGAGGATTGTAGAAATCATCCAGCTTTTCATTCTGCCTGTCAATAGCAAGCGTATACTGTGTCAGATCGTTTGTTCCGATACTGAAGAAGTCTACAATTTCAGCAAGACGGTCACTGATCATTACAGAAGCCGGAGTCTCGATCATAATTCCCTGTTCCGGAATCCTGTACTGGATCTCTTTCTCCTGAAGTTCTTTCTCCACCTCGTCCACGATCGCGTAGATCTGCTGCACTTCTTCCACAGATGTGATCATGGGATACATAATGGACAGGTTGCCGTAGACAGCGGCGCGCAGAAGGGCACGGAGCTGTGTTTTAAAAATATCCGGCTGTTTCAGGCAGATGCGGATCGCGCGGTATCCGAGGGCGGGATTGTCCTCTTTGCCCAGGTTGAAGTAATCCACCTGCTTGTCCGCTCCGATATCAAGAGTACGGATGATCACTTTCTTGCCGGCCATCATCTGTACAGCCTGGCGGTACGCCTGGAACTGCTCCTCCTCTGTGGGGAAGTCGTCTCTTCCCAGATACAGGAACTCGCTGCGGAAAAGGCCGATTCCGCCGGCGTCGTTCTCAAGAACATAACCGATATCGCCTACGCTTCCGATATTGGCGTAAATGTTAATCTTATGTCCGTCGAGGGTAACGTTCTCCTTGCCCTTAAGCTCCTGGAGAAGTTTCAGTTTCTCCTCCTCTTCATGCATCCTCTTAAGAGTGGCTTCACGGGTCTCTTCATCGGGATCAAAGATTACTTCGCCTTTGAACCCGTCCACAACAGCCGTCATTCCGTTCTCAAGCTGCTCCAGATCCATGGGTACGCCGATCAGCGCCGGAATGTTCATCATACGGGCAAGGATCGCCGTATGGGAGTTGGTGGAACCATGAACAGTGACAAAGGCAAGTATCTTTTCCTTATCCATCTGCACCGTCTCACTGGGAGTAAGATCATCGGCAACGATCACGGAAGGATCGATGGAACTCAGATCAATATCTCCCTGCCCGCTTAAGTTTCGTACGATACGCTCGGAAATATCTTTAATGTCCGCCGCGCGGGCTTTCATATAATCGTCATCCATAGAGGCAAACATTTCGGAGAAGTTGTCTCCTGTTACCGCTACCGCGTATTCCGCATTGATGTTTTCTGTGCGGATCATGTTCTGGATGGCGTCCAGATAATCATCGTCCTCCAGCATCATCTGATGCACCTCAAAGATTGCGGCGCTTGCCTCTCCTACTTCCTTCAAAGCCTTGTCATACAGCTTCTGGAGCTGCTCTTTTGAATCCTCAATCGCTTTCTGCACACGCCCGATCTCTGCTTCCGGATCCTCTGTTTTTGTCCTCTTTACCTGATAATCGTTCTTCCGCAGAACCACTACCGGTCCCAGGACAATCCCTTTATATACGGATTTCCCCTGGAAACACTGCATACCTTATCCCCCCTGTAATTACAGATTCTTTTCAAAGAAATCCTTCAGCGCTTCAATAGCAGTATCTTCGTCATCACCTTCCGCTGAGATTGTAACCGTATCGCCGTTCTTTACTCCAAGTGACATAAGCATCATTAACTGAGTCAGTTTTTTTGTCTTCCCATCTTTTGTAATAGTACATTCGGAAGAGAATTTTTTCGCTTCTTTTACCAGAAGACCTGCAGGTCTCGCATGGATTCCCAGCTCATCTTTAATGGTGTAGTCAAATGTTTTCATAGTAGTAATCTCCTTTTCTTTTTATTATTCTAATAATAATACATTTTCTCCTCTATGTAAATTCTTCTGTTCATTTTTTTCCTGAAGTTCCGTATCCATTACCCTCTCCAGATGCATAGCCAGATACCCGATTTCAACCTCGTTAAAAGGAAGCTTCAGATTCTTTTCCATTTCCCGGCAGATCTGCCGGGAGGCTTTGTATGCCTCCGGAAATCTGACCTCCATATAATCGTTCATATTCACCTTCAGCTTTTCCCCGCTGACGGCTCTTGCTACCATGTAGCGCACATGATTCATAAGACGGTTGTAGGAAAGCGACATTACGTCTATCTTCTTTCCCGTTTCTTTTTCCACAAGGAAGATACACTCTCTCACCGACCGGGCCATCTGCATGGCCTGGGAAACTTTTTCATCCACAATGGCCGAATGGATATGAAGAGCAATGTATCCCACCTCGTGTTCGTCGATTTCCAGGTGAAAACGCTCCCGGAGGAGTTCTTCCATGCACTGCGCCACCTTGTATTCTTTATGGAACAGAACGCGGATGTCCTCTGTGAGAGGATTGCTGATCTGTTCTTTGTTCCGGATACGGCGGACGGCAAAAGCAATGTGATCCGCCATGGGAAAGAGAATGGAACGATCCAGTTCTCCGAATTCTTTTTCCGCCTGGTCCAGAACCTCTCCGGCAAGCTCCAGGCACTCCGGAGGCACCGATCTGATAATGTCCCGGGCCTCTCCCCGTTCTGTCAGCTCATTCAGAGAATATACCCTTACGTCCTGGCCTGTTTCCACTGTCTGGCTTACCTTTTTGCCAAAAGCGACGCCCTTTCCCATCACAAGATATTCTGTTGTCTTTCCATCATCAATACCAATAAATGAATTGTGATTTAATACTTTTGCTATCCTGAAAATCATCCGTATCTCTTCCCCATCCGGACCGGATCCTACTCCAGAATTTCCACTTCAAAAAGCGCTTCTCCTGCCTTTACCGGTCCTTCTTTCAGCAGGCGTATTCTCTGATTGTCCTCCAGTTCTGTGCAGAGAACCGGAGAGGTGACGGAAGGCGCGTGGGCTTTCAGATAATCCAGATCCAGTTTCAGCATCGGATCGCCCTTCTTCACTGTCTGTCCGCTCTCTACCAGAGCTTCAAAGCCTTCCCCATTCAGTTTTACCGTATCGATTCCCACATGGATCAGAAGACTGATCCCTGAGTCTGTCACAAAACCGACCGCATGTTTCGTTTCGAACACAAACGCTACTTCTCCGTCCTCCGGAGCTCTCACAATGGGATCTTCCGGAGTTACCACCGCGCCGTCTCCCATCATTCTCTGGGCAAATGCTTCGTCAGGAGCCGTGGAAAGATCCGCCGCCATACCTGTGATGGGGCTGGAAATCGTAACTGTGCCGACTACTTTTTTCTCTGTATTTTCCGAATTTTTCTCTTCTTCCAGGATTTCCGGCGTTTCTTCCGCCTCCGCCAGTGTGTCCGGCGCCGTTTCCAGATAATCTTCCAGATTTGATTTGATCACTGTCACATTTGGCCCGTAAATCACCTGTACGCCGTTTCCTTTATGCACCACGCCGGACGCGCCTGTAGCTTTCAGCACCCCGTCGTTTACCAGTGAAGCGTCCTTCACAGTACAGCGAAGCCTTGTGGCGCAGCAGTCCACATCGGAAATATTTTTCTTTCCTCCAAGACCTCTGGTAATAGCCTCGCTGACAGGATCTTCTGCTCCGGCTGCCCCTTCTCCTGTCTTCTGCGCCTCTTTTCTCGCGTTTACGTCCGCTTTGGTGTAAAGTTTCGTCTCCACGTCGTCCTCCCGGCCCGGCGTCTTGAAGTTGAATTTTCTGATCATGAATTTAAAAATAAAGTAATACAGCAGGAAATAAATGATTCCCACCGGAATAATTCTCATCCAACTGGTCTTTTCGTTTCCCTGAAGGATACCAAACAGGAAAAAGTCCAGAAGGCCGCCGGAAAAGGTCAGGCCTACCGCGATATTCAGTATATGGGCGATCATATAGGCGCTTCCCGCCAGAACCACCTGTACCGCGAACAGAGCCGGAGCCACAAAAAGGAAGGAAAATTCCAGAGGCTCTGTAATGCCGGTAGCCATACATGCCAGCGCCGCGGACAGAAGCAGACCGCCCGCCGCTTTTTTCTTCTCCGGTTTCGCGCACTGGTACATGGCCAGGGCCGCGCCCGGAAGTCCGAAGATCATAAAGATAAATTCACCCGAGAAATATCTTGTGGCGTCCGCGCTGAAATGAGCGATATTCGCGGAGTCCGCAAGCTGCGCAAAGAAGATATTCTGTCCTCCCTGCACCATCTGTCCCGCTACTTCCATGGTTCCGCCCACCGCAGTCTGCCAGAAGGGCATATAGAACACATGATGAAGCCCGAAGGGAATCAGGGCTCTCTTAATAAGGCCGAAGATCAGGGTTCCCACATACCCGGAGCCTGTGACAAGACCTCCCAGCGCGTAAATACCATTCTGTACCACCGGCCATACAAAAAACATCAGGATTCCCACAAACATATAAACAATAGTGGAAATAATCGGTACAAACCTTGTCCCACCGAAGAAGGACAGGGCATTCGGAAGCTGGATCCTGTAAAACCGGTTGTGGAGAGCCGCCACTCCCAGTCCTACGATAATACCGCCGAAAACACCCATCTGCAAAGACTGTATCCCGCATACATATGTAATCGTTCCTTCCAGAACGGATTCCGCGATCTCGCCATTATCCAGAACCTGTCCGTTGAGCGTAAGCATGGCGTTGATCGCTGTGTTCATAACAAAATAGGAAATAAGCGCCGAAAGCGCGGATACTTCTTTCTCCTTTTTCGCCATACCGATAGCGACTCCCACGGCAAAGATCAGCGGCAGATTGTCGAATACGGCGCTGCCTACTTTGTTCATGATCACCAGCAGCGCGTGAAGGATGGTGCCCTCTCCGAGAACCGCCGTGAGACCATATGTCTCAATTGTCGTGGCATTTGTAAAGGAACTTCCGATTCCCAGCAGAAGACCTGCTACCGGAAGAATCGCAATTGGGAGCATAAAGCTCCGTCCCACTCTCTGCAGGACACTGAAAATCCTGTCTTTCATGTAACTTCACTCCTTCTCTTTCCTTAAGATTCCAAGAAGGGGCTATGTGATCAGACCCCGTTTTCACCGGTTTCTGTACAAAAAAAGAGGCACTAATACACATAAACACTCCTTGTTATGTATAGTTAATGCCTCCTTATGAGTTACACACTACAACTATGTTGACTATAACATGAACATCAGATATTTGTCAAGATGCGGAAAAAGAAAAACGGTTTCCCCAAAACGGCTTTCAGCCGCGATTCTGCGAAATACGGCTCTGAATATCTTCCCAGGCCTCGTCGTCAATTTCTTCGTTGCGGAAAAGCTTCCGCCTGTCCGCTTCTGTGATCTTCCGGATGACACGGCAGGGATTTCCGGCGGCAATGCTCCAGTCCGGAATATCCTTCGTCACCACGCTTCCTGCTCCGATCACCACATTGTCACCGATATGGACTCCCGGACAGATCACCGTATTTCCGCCAATCCAGCAATTATCCCCGATCGTAACCTCTTTTCCATATTCATAGGCCGTGTTCCTGGTATCCGGATAAACAGGATGGCCTGCTGTATAGACAGCCACATTAGGTGCCATCTGGCAGTTATCTCCTATTTTCACCTTCGCCACATCCAGAATTGTGCAGTTGTAATTGGCAAAAAAGTTTTTCCCGACTTCGATATGGCTTCCATAATCACAGTAAAAGGGCGGATTGATCATTGCGTTCTCCGATTTTCCCAGAAGTTCTTTCACTACTCCGGCAATCCCTTCAAAATCAGAACGGTCCATAAAATTCAGTTTCTGCAGGATTTTTCTGGCCGCCGCCTGTTCTTCCATTACTTTTTCATCTGAGACATAGGCCAGGCCTGCGTCTCTTCTTTTTACCATATTCATATATCGCAGTTCCTTTCTTTTTCTGATTGTATTTCACAAATGCGGGCAGTACGCTGTTTTACAATTCTTTCTTCAAAAAACCGAAGGGCTCCTCATCCTCCAGAAAATGCATCAGCATATAGGCGCACATGATCGCCACACGTTCTTCTTTCAGTATCCTTCTGACTTCCGCCCTGTCCGCCAGGACAATCTCTATTTCCTCGGAAGCCTCCTGGGCGGCTTTACTGATTTCACCGGAGGCGTATCCGTATACGGTGGCGCAGGATTCGTCCGTCATTCCGATAGTAGTAAAATACGGTTTTTCATAAGCCTCATCCACTTGCAGCGGTTCCAGGTCAAGCCCGGTTTCTTCCTTCATCTCCCGAATAGCTGCCTGATGAAAATCTTCTCCCGCTTCCACCAGCCCTGCAGGGAACTCATAAATATATCCGCCCAGAGCATAGCGGTACTGGCGGATCAGAACCACTTTATCTCTTTTCTCTCCATAAATACTGTAAATAATCACTCCGTCCGGCGTATTTTTTCCTGTTTTCAGTTTCAGTTCCTCTACGCTCTTCGCCCGGGAAGCCACATAGTAGGACACCGGCGTATTGTGTACGCTGGTGGCGTCCACATGATAAAGGTTTACAAAACGGTTGTCCGTCAGTTTTTCCACATGATGTATTTCTCCCATGAATATTCCCCCGTATATTTTAAATTTGTAGCGTCAGTGTACAGAGGGCCAACACGGTCGACAAATGGCTGGCGTGTTGCCCCTTATACACTGGCGCTACGCATACAGAAGAGCCGGACTGTACTGCCGCCCGGCGCTGTCCGTCATATATTCAGATTATATCCCATTTGACGCTGTTTGTATAGCGTACATGTACCAGACTCCCCCTCTATACCATATACCAGCCTCCTCTTCGCTGTTACATTCTGTATCCGGTCACCGCAGGTCAACAGTCAGGACTTCTCCGTACCGGTTGGCCGGATCGGAAGAATCCCATTTCTCCCATCTCTCGCTTTTAAGACGGCTCATCAGCTGCAGATTCACCTGTGTCTGTCCGTCTTCAGGGATCTCATAGTAAAAATATCCTTCCTCATGGTTTTCATCCGTTCTCAATGTCTTTGTATTTTCATTTAGCGGAAGTTCTTCCCACCTGGTTCCATCCGCGCCTTCCAGAACCATATGTATGATCTCCCGGTCTTCTTTTTCATAACTGCTCTGCTGTTCCGGCATCCTTTCGATCTGGATCCTTCCGGCAAAAGCCGTCAGTGTCCTGCGCATTTCCGTCAGCTTCACCGTGCAGCTCTCCAGATCAAACTCCTGATCCGGGATCTGTTCCGCCGCCTTTCCTTCTACAGTAAAAAGAAGTTCCTGGTTTTCGTATCGTTCATTATCTCTGTATACACTCAACGGAAGAACAACCTCCATCCGGTCCGCGGGTTCCATATCATAAAGCTGCGCGGTAAAGATAAAGTAGTCCTGTTTTCCCATGTTGTCGTCCATCTCATTTGGACCAATCTTCTGCCCGTTGACAATCATGGACCAGGATTCTATCGTATATCCTTCCATCTCCTCTGTGGGACAGGCACATACCGCAAGCTGAAGACCGTCATACATTATCCGGTCTATAGTAATCAGCGGTCCGTCTGTTTTCAGTTCTTTCATATCTTCCAGTATTTCCGGATGCAGTTCATTTACATATCGGGGTTCTTCCGCTATGCTCACCTCAACGTCTGTAAACCAGACTTCCTCAAGATCTGTCCTTTCTCCAAGTCCCAGTTTTTCCTGAAAATCCACTTCCGCTGTCCTCACCGGTTTCCGTCCGGAAACTGCCGCCGCAGATATCAGGCCGCCGCAGAGAACCGCCGCAAGAATAAGCAGCCGCCAGTTTTTTCTTTTATTTAAGGATGCGGCTCCACGGATATTCTGGTCGGAGCGTTCCCTCTCCACAGTTCCCTGACCGGTGTATACTGTTTCGTTCCCGACCGCTCTGTTCACCGCCTGTTCTACTGCCAGATGGAAGAGTTCCGGCATTTTCGGATACTGATTTTCCCAGATTTTCTTATCCATTATTTCCCCTCCTTCTGACATAAACGCTGTTTCAGTTTTTCCCGCCCTCTTCCCAGCCGGCTTTTCACCGTGCCTTCCGGGATTCCCATAAGTTCCGATATTTCTTTTACGGAAAACTCTTCAAGATGATAAAGTTCCAGTATAACGCGGAATTCCCGCGGCAGCTGCGCCAGCGCCTGATAAAGTTCACTGTACTCTTCCTCCCGGACATTTCCCGGCGTCTGTTCTTTATGCGCCTGTTCTTCACAGCTTTTACCTTATCTGCCAGCATCCGCTCCCGTTTCTGTTTATCTGCTATACGGAAGCACTCGTTGATAAGGATCCGAATCAGCCAGGTCTTCGCATATCTGTCGTCGCGCAGGGTATGTAGCTTCTCGAACGCTTTCATCACCGTCTCCTGGGCTGCGTCCGCACAGTCCTCGTCGCTTCTCAGAATGGATTTCGCGATCCGGTAAAGCTGACGTTCATTCTCCAGGATCAGATTCCCGAATTCTTTTCTGTCCATACACAGTCTCCTTTGTGCTGTTCTGTCTGTTTTATCTATATATTAGACCATTCCGCTGATCCAATGGTTCCCTGTCTCATAATTTTTCATAAAAAAAGCGTTATGGAAACTTCTGATCCAGTCTCCATAACGCCATATAAACTCAGTATTTCTCAGTCGCCCTTCAGGACTACGCGGATCCTCTTGTAAATAAAGAATACGATCACGGAAGTCAGGGTGTATTTAAACAGATTAAAGGGCACGATGATCAGCGCCACGAATCCAAGCAGGCTGTCAACAGAGGAATGCACCGCGGATCCCATCTCGATGAAAGCCTCGATCGGCATTCCGAAAGCCCTGCCGTAAGCCGGAAGCAGAACAAACGCATTCATCAGGCAGGCTGCCGCCGTTGTAAGAACCATACCTACAGCCATTCCTTCTACTGCGTGTCTCCTGCTTTTTACATGATGCAGGCGGTACAGTAGCCCTGCCGGAACCACAAAAGTACAGCCGAAGATAAAGTTGGCCAGATCTCCCACGCCAGCAGTTAATGTTCCCTTCGTCACCAGATGCACCAGAATCTTTACCAGCTCAATAATCACTCCTGCCAGCGGTCCCATGGCAAAACTTCCTACAAGCACCGGAATCTCCGAGAAATCCAGCTGATAGAAGGACGGAGCCAGGAAGGGAATAGGGAACTCCAGATTCATCAGTACGCCGGCCACCGCTCCCAGCATAGCCACCTGGGTAATGGTCCTCGTCCGGCTCCTATCCATTGCATTTCCACTTCTTAATACCTGTTCACTCATAATTGTCCTCTCCTTTTTTGAAAAATTTCCGTATAAAAGAAAATTCCTGCAAAAGGAAAATCCCCGGGAATACTCCCGGGGAACTGAGCACTTAAAATATTTCGTGTTCTTCTCTCATCCAGACTATACTGTCGGTTCTGGAATTCCATCCATACTGCTTCTGCAGTCTTTCCGGTCACCAGATCAGCCGCATTACGCGGGTCGCGGACTTTACCGCCGGTAGGGAATTCCACCTGCTGCGCATCTTCACAGCCTGCAGTCACCCTGCCCCGAAGAATTTTCTTTTACCTGCTATGTATTATAAAGCTTTACAACGTTAATTTCAAGATTTTTTTCTTATATTCTATCAGGAATCTCCCCAACTGCTTTTTCATACGCAGCCAGCGCATCGTCGCTGAACAGCACAAAACGTACCGTCTCAATCTTTCCTGGATTCTGCGCACAAAAATCTCTCACCGTTTTCACAGCAATCGAAGCCGCCTGCTTCAGCGGGTAGCGGTAAACCCCTGTAGAAATCGACGGAAAAGCAATTGTTTTAATCCCATGATCCACAGCGCACTGCAGCGAATTTCTGTAAGCATTTGCCAGGAGCTGTGGCTCTCCATGATCCCCACCGCGCCAGACCGGGCCAACGGTGTGAATCACGTATTTACAGGGCAGACGATATGCCTTCGTAATCTTCGCTTCCCCTGTTTCACATCCATGCAGAGTACGGCATTCCGCCAGAAGTTCCGGTCCTGCCGCTCTGTGGATGGCGCCATCAACTCCACCTCCGCCAAGCAGGCTGTTATTTGCCGCATTTACAATGGCTTCCAGATCATCAACCTTTGTGATATCCCCCAGTACTGTCTGAATATGAAAACTCATAGCCTGTTCCTCCTTAAATCATAAGAATCTGAATTTTATATGCTGCTCTTTCAATCAACTGCAAATTTTTGCGATTGATTTTTCATCCGTTTCCGGTTATTCCATTATCACAGCACTTACCCTCAGAAAAACTTTCTTAACCTCAATCCATCCACGAAATCAAAGTGTTTCTCAAAAAATCTGCTGTCAATATTAAATCTTGCAGATATTTCTTTTACAAATAATTCGTACGCCTCCGGTGAAATATATGTATGGAACAGAAAAGATACTCCAATTGCGCAGGTTATAAGCCCTGTAACGTAACACACTGTTCCTGGGAAAATCCCGGTTCCCGGGACCAGGCCAGCCACTTTCATCATAATATCAAGCACGTTTCCGTAGATAAAAGCTGTTATAAATGAAAAAGCGTAACCAGTCCAATAAAATATGCCGCTTCCGTATAAAACATCCTTTTCATAAAAAATCCTTTCTCTGAATGACGTTTGATACAGAAACGGCAAAAGATGAATTTGAATAATTATTTCACTTCAACCAGTTCAATTCTGAAGTTCAGTTCCTTGCCCGCCATTTCATGGTTGGCGTCAAATGTGATGGCGCCTCCCTCTTTTGCTGTGACTTTAACCGGGAAAGGCTGTCCCATCTGGTTGGAAAGATATACCTGCTGGCCTACTTCCAGATCCTCGGAACCGGGAAGCTGCGCGGTTTCAATCGTAAAAATGGCGTTGGGATCCGGCTGGCCATACGCCTCTTCCGGAGTCAGATGGATATCCACGATCTGGCCCACTTCCAGATCTGCCACCGCCGCGTCAAATCCTCTGATCATCATGCCTGCGCCGCAGATAAACTCCAGCGGTTCGCCGCGGTCATAGGAAGAATCGAACTGTGTTCCGTCATTAAAGGTGCCTCTGTAATGTGTGCGGCAGGTTTTTCCTACATTGCGTCCCTTGATGGCCGGAGCCGCTCCGCATCCTCCTCCGCAGTTGCCGCCGCAGGAATGTCCGTCTCCATGATCTCCGCAGGAGTGTCCTTCTTCATGGTGATGATCACAGTTTACCCCTGTTGACACCAGTTCGCCTTTTAAATATGCTTCCACTGCCTGATCAGCGTCACCCTGCGCACCGGAACAAAGCTCAACGCCGGCTTCCGCAAGGGCGCTCTGAGCTCCTCCGCCGATACCTCCGCAGATCAGCACGTTCACAGACTGGTCTGCAAGAAGTCCTGCCAGCGCCCCGTGTCCCGTGCCGTTGGATCCGATCACTTCACTGGAAACCACTTTATTATCCTCAACCTCATACACCTTGAAATACTCTGTCTTTCCAAAATGCTGAAAGATGTTTCCGTTGTCATAAGTTACTGCGATTTTCATTATCTGATTCCTCCGATATCGTATTTTAATTGATATTTTAATATATTTTTGTTATTTCCGCAATTCCATACTGCTGTCTGAACCGCTCCAGATCCGTTTCATTCCGGATCAGCATCACTTCTTCGAATTTTCCTGTTTCCACATCCATGAAACCGGCGACCTGTTCTCCGGTGCAGATGCTGCAGCGTAAGACCGCCTTCTGCTTCTCCGGGTTATATTTCACCGTCCGCTCTTCATTCTTTCTTTTCCTTTTTAATACAGAAAACATATCATCACCCGGTCTTTCTCCGTTTCATATTCTATTCCATCACCAGCGCAGGTCGGAAATTCAGATAATCTCCTGATACCAGCATGTACCTGATCCCCTGAAAATCGCCCCGGATGCTGTCGCCGAAACGGCTTTCCCCGTGGCAGTGGGAATATACCACTGCTTCGGCGCCGTATTCTTTCGCAATTTCTGTAAATGGCGAGGTTTCTTCCAGTATACTGGTCGGCGGATAATGGAGAAACATGATGAATTTACGGAAGCCGGCTTTCTCCGCCTGATCGAAAGAGTCCCGCAGCCGTTCCGTTTCTCTTGCCACCAGTTTACGGGCATGGGCTTCTCTCTCCTCATCCCAGCCGATGATCTCTCCTCTTCTGTTCAGATAAAACGGACCTTCAAATGTAAATCCCTTCGTTCCCACAAGGGCGTAATCCTCATAGACAGCAAAATTATTCTGAAGGAAAAACAGTCTGTCCCTGTATTCTTCATTCAGATGTTTTGTTTTTTTCGCGTCCCAGAACATGTCATGATTTCCCCTGAGCAGGATCTTTCTCCCCGGAAGGTTCTCGATGAACGCAAGATCTTCCCGGCATTCTTCCAGTTTTCTTCCCCAGGAGTGATCGCCGGTAAGCACAAGGGTATCCTCGGGCTTTACGATTTTGTTTACATACTTTTCAATCTTTCTTTCATGGTGTCTCCACACCCTCCCGAAAACATCCATGGTTTTGCCGGCCTGGAAGCTGAGATGCAGGTCGCCGAGCGCGTATAATGCCATATGATTTCCATCCTTTATTCTCTGTCATTGTACTCCCTGTGTTCATGACTGCTGATCACCAGACTGGCCGGTTCTCTGACGCTCCCTATTCATGAAGCTCGATGGGAAGCCCGTCGGGATCTGCGAAAAAAGTAAACTTCTTCCCCGAGAACTCATCAACGCGGATTGGTTCCGTTACGATCCCTTTCTCTTTCAGTTCCGACACTGTTTCCTCAATGTTATCCGTAAAAAACGCCAGATGACGAAGGCCCGCCGCTTCCGGTCTGGTCACACGCGCCGGAGGATTTTCCACCCCGAAAATCTCCAGTTCTGTGGTCTCGTTTATTTTCAGATCCAGCTTCCAGTCGTTCCGTTCCGGCCGGAAATTTTCCCGAACGATCTGAAATCCCAGCTTATTCACATAAAAATCCTTTGACGCTTCATAATCTGATACGATGATCGCGATGTGATGTATTCTCGATAAATTCATACCTGTTCTCCTCCGGTATATTCTTATTGAATTTCTTCTGTAATAAAGTATAAAACATTCCCGGTTTCCACGCAAGAAATATACCAGGCTTCACGAAAAAACCGGCAGACGAAAACATTCGTCTGCCGGCTGCATATTTCTGTTCTGCCTGTTTCTTTACTGTACTTCTGCCCACATATCATTCCATTTTGTATAAAGAGCGTCTTTATTCTCGATCAGATAATCATAGTCGAGCGGCACAAGTCCCAGAGTGTCTTCTTCCGGAAGTCCGTTCAGATCGGCGCCTGCATTGGAACCACGTCCGGAGGATTCTTCCGCGCGGGCGTCCTGGAATTCTTTTGATGCCAGAAGATCCATCATGGCCTTTGCGGCTTCCAGATTAGGCGCGTTTTTAACAATCGCCGCTCCTCCGGCCATCGCTGTATTTCCTTCCTCCATATATACACATTCCACTGGCGCGCCGTCTTTAATAAGCGCGTCTACTGTTGACTCATAGGAAAGGCCCACTACATATTCCCCGTTGATAACCAGATTATAAACGTCACTGGAGGATGTTGTACTGAAGCAGGAAGGCATCAGTTCTTTAATATATTCCCAGCCTTTTTCATCATCAAAAGAATCTCCCATTGTGGCAAGTATAGTCTGTAACTGACGATATCCTGAAGAGGACGCATCCGGTGCAGCAAGTATAATCTTGCCTTCCAGCTCCGGCTGAAGAAGATCTTCATATCCGTTGATTTCAATACCAAGTTCATCTCTCAGTTCCGGGTTTACTACAAGACACATTACCTGTACGTCATAATATGTATAGTATCCGGATTCATCATGATAAGCCTGCTCATCATCGATCACAGATGTATATGGCTGCAGGATATCATGATAGCTGTCTCCATCTGCTTCAAATAATCCGCCGATTACCACATCGGCGTCACAGGATTCATCCCCGCGGATTCTGGTAGCCAGTGTTCCGACAGAATCTGCCTGGATTTCCATATTGCAGTCCGGATAATATTTACTCCACAGTTCTTCCAGGACTTCCTGCTGTGTCTGTTCCATAGTAGTATAAACTGTAATAATTCCTGTCACTTCATTTTCATCATGCACATATGCCGGACGTTCCTCCTCTTCTGCATATACGAAAGTTGCGCCGCCTGCTGTCACTGACATAACTGCCGCCATTCCTAAAGCGATTACCATTTTTTTGTTCATTTCATATTCCTCCTTTTTTATAAATCTTTTTAAATTGGATCTGTCCAATTTTCTTCACATTTGTTTCTATACCTGTATATCTTCTGATTTCGTTACCTTCAAATAGAGTACCAGGCATATGACTGTAAATATCGTCGTGATTGTCGCAAATACAGCCGCTACTCCATATATGCCTCCGGTAATTGCCGAATAGGTTCCTATGGTCAGCGTGATCGTCCGGTTATTATACAGGATAACACCAGAAGACATTTCCGTAATAATCGAAACCCAGCTGAGAATAGCGCCGGATATAATACCGCTGGACATCATCGGAACAGTGATTTTGATAAAGCTTTTTGCCTTGGATGCCCCAAGACTGATAGCGGCCTCTTCTATACTCGTAGGTATCTTCATCATTGCCGCCGTTGCCGATCTGCTCGTAAAAGGCATTCTTCGTATTGAAAGCGCTATGATCATGATCAGCAGCGAGCCTGTCAGTACAAAAGGTCTTTTGCTGAATGTAATGATCAATGATATACCAATTACGCCTCCTGGCATAATATACGGCATCATGGAGATTACATCAATCGCATTATTAAATGCGTTGCTTCTTCTGACTACCAGATAGGAGAGAAGAACAGCTATCACGATAATGATCGCTAGAGCAACAATACTGACTATCAATGTATTGCCTATAGCTCTGAAAAGATTTTTTTCAACCGCTTTCTCATAGTTGACAAATGAATATCCCGGCTGAAGAATACTGTTATTATAATTTCTGAAAGACATATTTATGATATACAGCTGTGGCAGAAGCGCAAGCGCCACTACTCCGTAACAGTAAATATGCATCAGAATCCCGCCGATTCCCTTCGCCTTTTTGGGTTCTATCGGATGAAGCGAATTGATAGTAAACTTAAATTTATTTGTTGCGAATTTCTGTATCAGAAAGATAATCGCTGTCACAACAACTGCAATCACGCTGATAGCGGCCGCAAAATGATAATCCGCGCCGTTCTCTCCAAGGTACTGATTATAGATCAGAACCGGAAATGTGGAGTATCCTCTTCCGATCAATACCGGCGTGCCGAAGTCCGCGAACGAACGCATGAAAACCAGCAGCGCGGCAGCCAGAATTGTTGGCATTGTCAACGACATGATCACCCGGAAGAACCTTTTTACGCCTTTGCAGCCCATACTTTCGGCTGCTTCCATCAGAGAATTATCGATGTCCCGGAACGCTCCGTTCATATAGATGACCACAAGAGGAAACAGTTTCAGCGCCTGTACAAAAACAATTCCACCAAATCCGTAAATAGTGATCCCACGGATACCTATTGATTTCAGCATTGTAGTCACCAGGCCGGAGTTCCCCATCAGAAGGATCCATGCATACGCGCCCAAAAAAGGAGCTGACATTGTTCCGAGAAGACACATTACAAACAGGACTTTTCTTCCTTTTAACTGGTAAAAAGAGTAAAAATAAGCAAATGGGATTCCCAGTAGCAGGCTTACTGCCATAACGGCAATTCCAACTTTCAGGCTGTTAAAGATAGATCCGTAATAATAGGATTTTCCGAAAAACTCCTGGAATGCGTCAAGTGAAAACTTCCCGTCAAGATATACCGATTCCTTCAGAAGATTTCCCAGCGGCCATACGAGAAATATCAGAAAAATTGCCATCAGAAGTATGGAAATACCACTCCATCCATCCGCTTTTTTCGTTTTATGCATAAATCACACCTCCTCTGTAAATGTTTCCATTGGAGGAATCACATCGCTTTGAACTCCCTGCATAATACTGACGGAACCTTTTTTCTCAAACACATTCGCCTTTTTTTCATTCAAAGTGAGCAGAATTCTGCTTCCTCTTGAAATGATCTCGTCAACATCGGATTCCTGTACGATCTCCACTTCTTCTCCTGTCTCTAATCTGGCAAAATAATGTGTATTCAGGCCAAGAAAAACGCTGTCCGTAACGGTTGCCCAGATGCCTTCTTTTTCTTCCCCGGCAGACTTATGTATGATCAGTTCTTCCGGTCTGGCTGATACAACTACATCTTCCGTATCAGCATCTTCTCTTATGTTTGGGAATTCTACAGAATAACCGTTTTTGAAGGTTACTATGTTCTTTCCATTCTTCGAAGCAAGTTTTGCCGAAAGAAGATTGGATTTACCGATAAATGTTGCAACAAACAGATCCGCCGGTCTCTGATAAATATTTTTAGGCTTTCCGCAATGATGAATAACTCCATCTTTCATAACAGCGACACGGTCTGAAACCGCCATCGCTTCTTCCTGGTCATGAGTCACATAAACCGTTGTAATCCCCACGTCACGCTGGATGTTTTTTATTACCGTACGCATCTCGATACGCAGTTTTGCGTCCAGGTTTGACAGCGGTTCGTCCATCAGAAGAACATCCGGTTTTATTACAAGAGCCCTGGCAAGCGCCACCCTCTGCTGCTGACCGCCCGACAGACGTTCCGGCATACGGTCCGCATACTGATCGACATGCACGATCTTCAAAAATTTATCCGTTTCCTCCTTGATTTTTTCTTTGTCGATGCCTCGGTTTTTTAATCCGAACGCTACATTTTTTCTTACTGTCATGTTAGGAAAAATGGCATAATTCTGGAATACCATGCCGATGTTTCTTTTACCCGGATCCATATCGTTGATTCGGGTTTCATTAAACATGAAATCCCCACCTTCAATACTGTTAAACCCTGCTATCATACGCAGCAGTGTAGTTTTCCCACATCCGGACGGTCCAAGCAGCGTAAAAAACTCTCCGTTATTGATCTTCAGTGAAAGATCCGGAATTACTGTAGTATTTCCATATTTTTTCAGCGCATGGCTGATATTAATTCCGACACTCATAGTACCCTCCTCCATATCTGAAACACAATCCATATTCCACTGTGATAATCGACTATCTTTCTTGTTTATCTATCACATATTTTATATATTTTCACAGTTTTAATATACCCAAAATCCAAAACAAAAAGAAAAAATACCAAACAGAAAGAATATATTATCCATTGTCTGGTATTTTTTCAATATTCTTATTTATTTTTAATTCCCGCCATAAATTCTTTCGGGCTGCAGCCCAGATATTTTTTAAAAACAGTATTGAAATATTTATACTCTCCAATACCACACTTCCAGGCAACTTCCTGTACGGGAAGTTCCTGATCCATCAGCATCAATACCGCTTTCTGGATGCGGTAACGGTTTACATATTCCATAAACGTTGTTCCCACAGCTTCCTTGAATTTTTTATTCAGAAATGTATCACTGTAATTCATTTTCTTCACGAGATCGCTCATCAGAATTTTCTTCTGATAGTTCTCATGAATAAAATCCATAATTTCAGTGATCAGCACATCACTCCCTGAATAACTCTGAGAATTTTCCTGCAAAAACTCTTCCGCCGATTCTCTCATAGAGAAAGAGGAGGATGTATAATATCGCTTCTTTTCACACTCTGTTACAGCTTTGTCAATAGCTTCTTCCAGTTCAGCTTTTTTTAGCGGTTTCAGCAGATATCTGAGAACACCATATCTGATCGCATTCTGTGCATATTCAAAATCCGAATAGCTGGATAGTATGATTGCCGAATAGTCATATGATTCATAGGTACGGCGGATCATCTCCAGCCCATCCATGATCGGCATACTGATATCAGTAATTACTATATCCGGGCGAAATGTCTGAATAGCTGCAAGCCCTTCCTGACCATTGGCGCAGTCAGACACAACTGAACAGTTATGTTTTGCCCAGTCAATAAGAAATAACAGTCCTTTTCGGATAATATCCTCGTCTTCAATCACAACCACTTTATACATCTGTAGTCCCTCCTGTCCCGCTGTTGCCAATAAAGTTCTGATCGATCGCCAGTATTACCTCAAATCCGCCCTCCAATCTGTTTTTTACCGTAACGCCGCTTTTCTCCCCATAAAGAAGCCTCAGTCTTCTGGAAATATTATGAAGTCCCAGCGACTTTTCATGATAATCCACTATATTCAGTGATTCCGATAATTCTTTTAATTTTTCTTCAGATACTCCGGGACCATTATCACACACAGAAATCAGCAGTATTCCTGACTTCAGCTCGGATGTAATATCAACACGTAGTTTCATCTGATCCTGGTATCCATATTTGATGCTGTTTTCAATCAGCGGCTGAAACAGCAGCTTCGGCACGACACACTCCAGACAGGATTCCGGAAGATTGATCTCACACTGGAATCTGTCGCCAAATCTCAGCTTCTGAATGTACAGATAAGCGTTAATATAATCCATATCCTCGCGCAGACGCACTTCCCGATACGAACGGTTCACGCTGTATCTTAATATATACACGAGTTTTTCGATCAGTTCTCCTGCAATATCAGGATCCATGATCACAAGATTTCTTATTATTTCCAGTGTGTTATACAGAAAATGTGGATTCATCTGAGCCTCCAGCTGCCCCGTCTCCAAAGCAGTATTCAGCATTACAAGCTCCATATTTCTGTTATTCAGCGCTCTCACACTGTCCAGCATCCTGTTTATTCTGTGCGCAACTTCGTCAAATTCGTCATTCGTGTTCATATGAATCCGGTGATCATGGGCTCCGTCCTGGATCATGCGGATTTCCTTTACCAATGTACTGAGTTGTCCGGCATTATACTCCGCCATTGTCCGACTCATCCAGCGGGCAATAAAAAACCAGGAAATCCCCAATATCAGAATAACTCCAAGTCCCACTACTGCTATATGATTTTCCGGATAATACACCATGGAATATATTGTCGCGTCATAACCGGCCAGATGTTCCATTTTTGTCCAGTAACGTTCGTTGTTATATACTGCGATCCGTTTCTTCTGCGGATAAAATTTACCTGACTGATTTGCAAAACCGGCTTTGCTCCTGTATATTACATTATCTCTCTCATCAATAATAACACCTTCAAAATTCTCGTCGGAAAGATAATAATCCCAGTCTGTACCTATCAGAAAAAGACTGATGTATCCGACGATTTCATCTCCTGAAAGAAGCGGCTTTACAAAGAGATAATCAGAATATGAACCTGTAGAAAAATACACCGCTGTGTATACATTATCAGTGTCTGTATTCTTGGCATTATTGCAGACAGCTCCATTATAGCCCAGCAGATAATCCGACAGTTCCTCCTGAGAGAAACTCGAGTAGACTGCATTGTAATCCGCGTCCGCAAGTATCACCTCATTATTAACCGGGTTCTTCAGATTAAACCGGTTAAATCTCCGTTCAAAATTATTTACGTTTCCCTCTGACAGTGCGTTCACTGCATCCTGAAGCGTCTGCTCTGAGTTTAAAAAGTCACAGTTATTATTATAAAGCTCCAGATAAGTCTCTTTGAGCATGGACAGATTCTGCTCTGCGTTAATCTCATTTGTGAAATCAGTAACAAAAAGAAATCCCACCAAAAAAAGTATGATACCCAGTCCTATCTGGATAAATATTCTTTTATATACTCTTTTTTGAAGCTGGGCGATAAACAGATTGGCAGTAAACGTACGCGGACTGTTCTGCTGTATATCTTCTTTACTATTAAGTTCCATAACATAGCTGTCCTTTCTTTTGCCGGAAATTTGTCTTTCATAGCGTCAGCACATAAGGAGGCAATACGCTACATTAAGCAGAAACAGAGAGCACATTTTCATAAGGGCTCTCTGTCTGCCTGTCATCAAAGAAATCCAAATTCATTAATATGACAACTATATTACATTGTAACTCCAAAATGTTCAAATAATATTTTCTCCGCTTCTGCGTTCCAGAGACCGCGGTGCCGCCGACAGCATTCATCCAGTTTTCTGAACAGGGGATCTTTTTCACCCAGGGTTCCAAAATCAGCAATTGCCGTAAGAGGCATATCAAACTGCGTATATGTAAGTTTTTTACCTCCGGGAATCTCCGGCAGATGCAGTGTTGTGTCAACAATACTGTCAATCCCGCCGACATGGGTCACCATGACAGCCGGCTCAACAGCGCCCTTTGCGGCAAGCGTATTCGCTTCGATCAGGTCGTCATTATTTCCTCCTGTGGTGCCAAGAATATGCGTACTTGTATAATGACAATTATAAAGATTGATGTCCGCCCTGAACTGACTGTCCGTAGGTCCGGCAAAGAAATTCATACAGCCGTCAAACCCAAGAAGTCTGTCGCCAAGTTCCGCCACCTGCCTGTTTGGAATCATAACAAAAACATCGTCGTATCCTTTACCGCCGGTGAGCGCTCTCAGTTCCTCAGCAGGATCTGCCATCTTCGCTGTATTTACATATAACAGTTCAACACCGTGACTTTTTGCATATTCTTCAGTAATAACTTCTTTCGCCCGCGCTATCTTCCCGTCGTCAATATCTGTCACTACAATTCTTTTGGGTTTATTCTCAAACTGAATTCCATAGCTGACAGCGCCGAGCCCCATTGGACCGCAGCCGCCGAGAATGATAATATCTCCGTTTTCTTTTGTTCCTGTTTTAAGATCATGATTCCTTTTATTTGTGTGATAATTTCCCCGGTATCCTCCAATAATACAGCTCATGGGCTCTCCCAGAGATGCTTCAAAAAAACTGTCCCCGTCATAAGGCATCAGACATCCAAGCTCCATGACTTCATGGGGTATAATGCAGTATGTACATGCTCCGCCGAAATATTCATAGGAATATCCCGGAGAAGCCAGACTGCCTTTATAGTTCAATGCAGGCTGCTGCGCGAATTTCATTCCCGGAGCAAACTGATCTTTCCATTTTTCTCCCACCTGAACAATAACTCCGGCAAATTCATGTCCGATAATGATGGGATTCGTATCTATATTCTGCGGAGCACGCTTATGTTTCTTCCCCTGTTCCAGCAGTTTATATGTCGACATACATATACTGTCGCTCATAACCTTTGCCAGAATCTCATCCTCTTTTATTTCCGGTAATTCAAATTCCTCCAACCGGATATCCCTGGTTCCATACATTCTTACTGCTTTAGTTTTCATCTTACATCCCTCCCACGTAATATAATTTATACTTTTTCCAAAATCACCCGTTTCATCAACTGTTTCACCAGCTGTTTTTCAGGCGGTTTTGTTCCAACAGTCATAACCGCGCCTGCCGAAACCGCCATACAGAGCCGGGCAGTTTCCCGGGGTTCCATCTTCTTCTCGAAAGAATACGCCATTGCAGCTACCATAGCATCTCCGGCGCCCACTGTAGAATGAACGTCTACCTTAAGAGGCATCCCTTTCGCCACATAACTGCCGCAAACAAAAAGCGCTCCGTTTTTACCAAGAGAGATCACAACTGTATCAATACCCTCTGTTTGCATTTTTTCTGCCACATTTATCAGTTTCTTATCTGATACGCCATGCGAAAATCCCTGAAGTTCTTCTATCTCCCACTGATTCGGTTTAATCATATCAGGTTTTTGTTCCAGACCTTTGCGGAAAAGCTCTCCATCTGCGTCCAGAAGAACCTTTGCCCCTTTTTTGTGCACTCTTTCAATAATTCTCGCATAAATGTCCTTTTCCATATTTCCCGGAATACTCCCGGCAAGAATAAACAGAACATTGTCATCTGCAAGATCATCCAGTTTTTCGAGAAGATTTGTCAGCTGTTCAGGAGTTATTTCCGGTCCCTTTTCATTCAGTTCAGTGACTGTTCCGTCCTGTTCGCACACTTTTGTATTGGTTCTTGTTTCTCCATCTACCCAGACAAAATCATGCTTTATGCCTCTGGAATCCAGAACCTCCTCTATTACTCTTCCTGCATTTCCGCCAAGAAATCCCGTTGCGATACTTTCCCCGCCGAGTTCACGTATCGTTTTTGACACATTAATGCCTTTTCCGCCTGCATCGTATTCTATTTTTTCAATACGGTTCAGGTTGCCCCTGTTTAACCTATCGATTTCTATTGTTTTGTCAATTGCCGGATTCATAGTTACCGTTACAATCATTTTTCAAACTCCTTTTACATTTCCTAAATATATTTTAAAATATTCCGACTGTATTCAAACCCAAAATTCATAACAAAAAGCAAAAATACCAAATAAAAAAACCGACAGACGAAAACATTCGTCTGCCGATCAAAAAATTTTTTGGTTCTTTTAAGTATCGAAAACCGGATCATAGCTCCTTAAAAAGCAGATTTCAAGGATTTTTTTACAGCAGGCCCTACCGCCAGAGCCGCAATCATTTTCAGGATATCTCCCGGAATAAAGGGAATCACGCAGGTACTCAGCGCGGCTGCCACGGTGGAATCCATCAGCACGCAGAACCAGGCGGTTCCAAAAACATAGCAGACAGCCGTTCCCACAACCATTCCCACAAACTGAACAAACCGGTTTTTAAAATAACGGATCGTCAGTCCGGCGATGATTGCCATGGGAATAAATCCAACGATATAGCCTCCGGTAGGTCCGGCCAGTTTTGCCGGACCGCCGGAAAATCCGGAAAACACAGGCAGTCCTGCCAGGCCGATGAGGATATATACTATATAACTTACTGTAGCCATCTTCCACCCAAGAAGATACAGGGAAATATAGATCACCAGATTGGTAAGGGAAATGGGCACCGGTCCGATGGGAATGGAAAAAGGCGCCAGAACACAGGTCACCGCCGTCATCACGGCAGTTACGCACAGAATATAAATCCTGCTCTTCCTGCCCTCATTTATATTTGTTGCAGTCTCGTACATTTTACTCTTTCCTTTCTTTCTGCTCACAGCTCGTAGCCAAGCTGCTCCAGCATTTTTATATCTTCCGCAATACCTGTCCCCGTAGTGGTCAGCATATCGCCCGTGATGGCAGAATTCGCTCCCGCCCGGAACAGTTCTGCCCCGCCCCGGGGAAACTGCCCGCGCCCAGGATCCCTCCGGAACAGACTTCCAGGCCGGCCTCCTGTGCCCGTCTGATATTTTCCACTTTATCCTCAAACGTATGGGTGGTGCATACCTGGGGAAAGTATCTTTCTGACGCCTCCGGGTTACAGTGATACCGCTCCGCGCCTGCTTCTTTCAGTCTCCGGAATTCTTCCGTTGTCTGCAGTCCGTGGGAAGCGCATAATCTCAGCCCTGTTTCCCGGCGGAGAAGCCGGTAGGCGGCCAGCGCTTTTTCCAGTTCCTCCCCATGGATCCCGCGTCCTGAAGTCACAATGGAATAACGGTGCACACCGGCAGCCTCGTTTCGCTTCCCTTCCGCAAGGATTTCCCCCGGATCAAGAAAAGGATACTCCCGGGCGCTGGTAGGATACCGGCAGGACTGGGCGCAGAAACGGCAGTCTTCACTGCAGCGTCCGCTGCGGCCGTTGACAATAGTGCACAGATCCGCCTTATTCCCGCAGAATTTCCGACGGATGGCGTCTGCTCCTTCACATACGGCCTCCAGCGGGGCGGTCAGAAGAACCCCAAAATCATCCTTCCGCCCCATACGGTATCCGTCAAGGATTTTTTCCGTCAGTTTCTCTATAGAATTTTTATCTGCCTGTAAATTATACATTGATCCTTTCGCCTCCAATGGCCAAAGAATAACATATGCGCCCGCAATTGTCAACTTATTTATTTTATATGGTTGACATTTGTTTTATATCTGAATCCTCATACAAAAGGAAAGTAATGCAAAAAACAGCGCCCGATCTCCTGTCAGTCCAAAAGAAAACCTGCGGGAGATCATCCCGCAGGCTTCTGTCTGCACATACAAAGTATTTTTTTATCGCTCCTCACGGAAGTACGGAAGTCCCAGTCCCGCCGGAGGCTGGTGCTCCTTCTTCTTACGGAAGCTGGTGATCACAAGAACGATGATGGTAACCACATAAGGCAGCGCCTTGAAAACTTCCTGCATACTTCTTCCCAGACCCGGAATATACAGATAAAGAATATACAGCGCGCCGAAAAGGAAAGCGCCCCAGACTGCGTTCAATGGTTTCCAGAGAGCAAAGATAACAAGAGCTACCGCCAGCCATCCGCGGTCTCCGAAACCGTTGTCCGTCCATGTCCCGCCTGAATACTCCATAACGAAGTACAGTCCGCCAAGACCTGCAAGACCTGCGCCGATGCAGGTCGCAAGATACTTATACTTGGTCACGTTGATGCCCGCGGCGTCTGCTGTGGCCGGACTTTCGCCAATAGCTCTAAGATTCAGCCCGTATCTTGTACGGAACAGGAAAACGGAAAGCACCACCGCCGCAATAATGCAGAGATAAGTCATAAAACCGTAGCTGAAAAGCAGATCCCCCAGCACCGGGATCTTGGAAAGCCCGGGAATCTTCGCCGTGTAAGCGCTTCCTGTTACTTTTACAGAAATCTGTCCTACGCCGCCTGCCAACTTGGAAATGGAACCGCCGAAGAAGTTTCCGAAGCCGGTACCGAATATCGTCAGCGCAAGACCGGTTACGTTCTGGTTTACGCGAAGCGTGATCGTCAGCACACTATAGATAAGGCCGCCGATGGCCGCGCAGATAAAAGCACATAAAAATGAGATCAGAACGCCTACAAGAGCATTGGGATCCGGGTTGTCTTTTTCATATAGAAAAGCTCCCATCAGTCCGGCAATGCCGCCCATATACATGATTCCCGGGATACCAAGGTTCAGGTTTCCGGATTTCTCCGTCATGATCTCTCCCAGCGCACCATACAGGATACAGATGCCCTGCACAATGGCTTTCTGAATAAAGATAATAAGTACACTCATCGCATCTTCCTCCTATTTCTTTGTACGCTCCAGTTTATAGTTGATAAAGAATTCCGCGCCGATCAGGAAAAACAGAATGATTCCCAGAATAACGTCCGAGGCGTTCTCGTTCAGCCCGTACTGAGAAGCGATCTGAACAGCTCCCTGCTGCATGAATACAATACCAAAGGATACCGCCAGCATGATAAACGTATTGAATTTGGACAGCCAGGCAACGATGATCGCTGTGAATCCTCTTCCGTCCGCAGTCATAGTGGAGATCGTATGGCTGGCGCCGCTGACGATAACAAAGCCGGCGATTCCGCAGATCGCGCCGGAAATAGCCATGGTGCGGATAATGACTCTTTTTACATGGATGCCCGCATATCTGGCCGTGTTCTCGCTCTCGCCTACAACGGCGATCTCATATCCCTGTTTGCTGTACTTCAGATAAATAAACATTACTACCGTAAGAACAAGTACGATCAGCAGGTTCCACCCGTATTTCTGTCCGAACAGCTCCGGAAGCCATCCCGCCTGAGTAGCCTGGTTGATGATCCCCACCGTGTTGGAACCCTTGGGATTCTCCCAGAATACGATACAGTAAGTCACTACCTGCATGGCTACATAGTTCAGCATCAGGGTGAACAGCGTTTCGTTTGTATTCCAGTATGCCTTAAACACTGCCGGGATAATTCCCCAGATCATACCGCCTATCATACTGGCAATAAACATTACGATCAGAAGCAGCACCGGAGACATGGCGTCTCCCGCATAGATCATAGCTGCAGCGGCACAGGCGCCTCCGATCAGGATCTGTCCCTCCGCTCCGATATTCCAGAAGCGCATCTTAAAAGCAGGAGCCAAACCGATGGAAATACACAAAAGCACCATCGTATCACGAAGTGTCTGCCATACCCGGCGCTCGGAACCCAGGGCGCCGTCCCAGATGGCTTTGTATACGTCCATGGGGTTCATCTTTACCAGAGCAAATATCACGCCCGCACAGACGATCAGCGCCAGGACCAGGGCGATAATGCGGATCAGAAGCCGTTTCTGCCAGCCAATGTGATCACGCTTGGACATTTTTAAGAAAGGTTCTTTATGCATTACTCTTCCCCTCCTTTTTCATGTTTCGTCATCAGAAGTCCGATTCCCTCTTTTGTAGCCGTCCTTCCGTCCACCACTCCGCTGACTCTGCCGCCGCAAAGCACCGCGATCCTGTCGCAGAGAGCAAGAAGAACGTCAAGATCCTCGATCACGCAGATCACCGCCACGCCATGCTTTTTCTGCTCGTTCAGAAGCCGGTATATAGTGTGGGAAGAATTAATGTCAATGCCCCTGGTAGGATAGGCAACCATAAGGACTTTGGGATTCTGTGCGATCTCTCTTCCTACAAGGACCTTCTGAACATTTCCTCCTGACATCTGGCGGACCGGAGAAGAAATGCTGGGAGTCATGATCTCAAGCTGGTCTTTGATCTCTGCCGCCAGCTTCCTGGGACCCTTCCGGTCCAGAAGAGCTCCCTTTCCGTCATGGTAGCTTCTGAGCATCATATTGTCCGTCATATCCATATCGCCTACAAGTCCCATACCGATACGGTCCTCCGGCACAAAGGCAAGGCTTACGCCCAGCTCCTGGATCTCTACGGAATTCATCTTTGCCAGATCCTTCTGGCTTCCGTCGTCGTCATAGAAGAGAATCTGCCCGCTTTCTGACCCCTGCAGGCCGGCTACAGCCTCCAGAAGCTCCTTCTGGCCGCTTCCGGAAATACCTGCGATACCCAGGATCTCTCCGCTGTTTACAGTAACGTCCACATCATCCAGAGTCTTGACCCCCTCTTTGTCCTTGCAGGTAAGGCCCTTGATCTCCAGACGCTTCTTCATATTTTCCGGCTCCGGCCGTTCAATGTCCAGATCCACTTTTGCTCCTACCATCATCTCGGAAAGGCTCTGTACATTTGTTTTGGCAGTCTCCACTGTGTCTATGTAACGTCCCTTTCTGAGAATTGCCACTCTGTCGGAAAGAGCCAGCACCTCCTGGAGTTTGTGCGTGATGATAATAATGGAGCAGCCGTCTTTTTTCATATTGCGCAGAATATCAAAAAGGCGGTCCGCTTCCTGCGGCGTCAGCACAGCGGTAGGCTCGTCCAGGATCAGGATACGGGCTCCTCTGTAAAGCATCTTTACAATTTCCACCGTCTGCTTCTGGGAAACCGACATCTGGTAGATTTTTTCAGACAGGTTCAGATCGAATCCGTATTTGTCCAGAAGCACCTGGATCTCCTCTGTCACCTTCTTCATATTCAGCATCTGTTTTCCCGGAAGGCCGAGAATAATATTTTCTGCCGCTGTCAGCACGTCCACCAGTTTAAAATGCTGATGTACCATACCGATCCCAAGAGCAAACGAATCCTTCGGAGAACGGATCGTCACCTCTTTGCCGTCTACCAGAATATGCCCGGAATCCGGATAATAAATTCCGTAGATCATATTCATCAGCGTTGTCTTGCCGCTTCCGTTCTCTCCCAAGATCGCGAGAATCTCTGATTTCTTCAGAGTGAGATCCACATGGTCGTTCGCCAGCACAGAACCAAAACGCTTTGTGATCTGTTTCAGTTCAAGAGCATAATTGTCTCCCACTTCCATTCCCTCCTTCTGTGTATTCCTGCAGTGCGCTTTGCACTGTCCGGTATTCTATTATTGGCAGAACTCCTATCGAAAACAGGATAGAATCCAAAGATCAAAAGCCTTCTTTTCCGAAAGCCTCTGATATTTGAATTTTATCAGAAAAACGGAGCTGCTGGCAAGCAGCTCCGCCCATTTTTATGCTTATTCTTCTACGATAGAAGTGATTCCGTCGATGGCAAGATCAAATGCCGGAGCGGAACCGTACTCGGATTCATGGAAATATCCGTCGGAAATGTATTCGATGCCGTTCTTCTCATATGTGGTAACTTCTTTTCCATCCACAGTAAATGTAGAAGTATCAAATACATGAAGAGATCCGTCGATGATCGCGTTCTCTACTTCTTCAACCTTCTCTGCGGTGCCTTCTGCAACAACTGCTTCATTGAGAGGAGTCAGCTTGTCTGCGCCTTCTGCAAAGCCTTTGCACCAGTCAACGTCGATAGGAGTTCCGTCGATCATGCACTGTACCGCATAGGTATAATATACGCCCCAGTCGATAGACGCGGAAGTCAGAGCAGTATTCGGAGCAACAGAGGTCATGTCAATGTTGTATCCAACGCAGGGTACGCCTGCCGCTTCACATGCAGTAGGAGCTCCTGTAGTATCCGCATGCTGGCTGATGAGTACGCAGCCGTCGGAGATCAGAGCGTCCGCACATTCTTTTTCAAGGTCAAAGCTTGCCCAGCTGTTGGTATATTTTACTTCCATTGTCACAGACGGGCATACGCTCTTGGCTCCCAGATAGAAAGAGGTGTAGCCGGAAATAACCTCTGCATACGGGAATGCTCCTACATAACCTATTTTCGCAGTGTCTTCCGTGATCGTTCCATCCTCGATCATTTCATTGAGCTTCAGGCCGGCTACTACGCCGGAAACATAACGTGATTCATAAATGTTTGTAAAATAGTTGTGCATATTGGACAGTCCGCTGGATGCAGCCTGTGTTCCTGTTGCGTGGCAGAACTGTACTTCCGGATATTCCGCCGCTGCCTGCAGAATATAAGTCTCATGTCCAAAACTGTTCGCAAAGACAATCTGCGCCCCCTGGTCAGCCAGGTCACAGGCCGCGTCATAGCAGGCTTCATTTTCACCGATCAGTGTTTTCTCGATAACCTGAGAATCATCCAGTCCCAGAGTCTCCACCATCTCATCGATACCTGCCATATGGGCCGCACTGTATCCCTCATTTTCATCTCCGATGTAGATGATTCCGATCTTCAGATCCTCCTTGGCAATGCCCTCTCCCTCAGATGCGTACACAGGTGCTGCCATTGTCACAGCCATGGCTGCGGCAAGACCAATTGCTAATAATTTCTTCATCCTTCTTTCCTCCTTCTTTCCGGGTGTTTTTAGATAAGAACAAAGCGGGTCTTTCCGCTTCAATACTTCATCCCTGCTCTATCTCCGGAAGCCCGCGGCTCTGCAGAAAGGAAAAGCTCCATTCTTTCGCGCGAATCGCCCCGTCAGAGAACCAGGGAAACAAAAGAGGCCCAACACCCACCGCGTTACGCCTCTTTGTAAGTACTTTTATCATACCGAAAACAGCAAAAATTGTCAATATAATTAGAAGATTCTTACTATTTTTAAGCATAGCTAATTTTTTTTGTAGTTCTTCTTTCCGCCTTGACTTTTGAGCTTTAAAGCGTTATACTACAAAAATCAGAACCATTCCTTATATTTTATATGTAAGGCATAAAAGGTATAAAAGAGGAGGATTTCAGAATGAAAAAGCAAATTTTAGCAGTGGCATTATCCGCTTCCATGGCTGCAGGATTAAGCGGTGTCAGCGTTTATGCTGCAGATGATACATATACCATCGGTATCTGCCAGCTTGTACAGCATGAAGCGCTGGACGCTGCCACTACGGGGTTTAAGGACGCCGTAACGGAAGCCCTCGGCGATAAGGTTACCTTTGATGAACAGAACGCCCAGGGAGATTCCAATACCTGTTCTACTATTATCAATGATTTTGTTTCCGACGATGTGGATCTGATCCTTGCCAACGCCACGGCTGCTCTTCAGGCGGCAGTTGCGGGAACCAGCGATATTCCTATTCTCGGAACTTCCGTAACGGAATATGGAGTTGCTCTGGATCTGGATGACTTTGACGGCACAGTAGGCGGGAATGTTTCCGGTACCTCCGACCTGGCTCCTCTGGATCAGCAGGCAGCTATGCTGAACGAGCTGTTTCCGGACGCCAAGAATGTAGGACTTCTTTACTGTTCCGCGGAAGCCAACTCTCAGTATCAGGTGGATACCGTGAAGGCTGCTCTGGAAGAATTAGGCTATACCTGTGAATACTATGCGTTCTCAGATTCCAACGACCTTTCTTCTGTTGTGACGACAGCATCTTCTGAAAGCGATGTGATCTATGTGCCTACGGACAACACAGCAGCTTCCAACACAGAGATCATCAACAATATCTGCGCTCCTGCAGGAGTTCCCATCATTGCCGGTGAGGAAGGCATCTGCGAGGGCTGCGGCGTTGCAACTCTTTCCATTGATTATTATGATCTTGGTGTTGCCACAGGAAAAATGGCTGTCCGCATCCTTCAGGACGGTGAAGATATTTCCACAATGCCTATTGAATACGCTCCGAACTTTACCAAGAAATATAATCCTGAGCTTTGTGAAGAGCTTGGCGTAGAGGTACCGGACGATTATGTGGCGATCGGCGAGGAAGCGGAAGCTGACGACGCTGCCGCTGAGGATACAGCCGATACTGCAGAGACAGAAGAAACCGCAGATACTGCGGATACAGAAGAAGCTGCAGATGAAGGCGCCGCTGAGGAAGAAACAGCCGAGGCCGCTGAATGACCTGTGTGCTTACAGAAACCGTTATTGTCAGACAATAAAAGAAATAAGATATGAAAACATATAAACACTCTCAGCGAGAAGGGATTTTCCTTTCTCGCTGTCTGTGCGTTCATACAGGAGGACATCCCAATGGAAATTATGAGCTTAATAAACGCGCTGCCGGGAGCCGCCGCCCAGGGGCTTATCTGGGGCATTATGGCGATCGGCGTCTATCTTACCTTCCGCATCCTGGATATCGCCGACCTTACCGTGGATGGAACCATGTGTACCGGAGGCGCTGTCTGCATCATGATGCTGATGAGCGGACATAACATCTGGATCTCCATGCTGGCGGCTACAGGAGCCGGAATGCTGGCCGGACTGGCCACCGGGATCTTTCACACAGTCATGGGGATCCCCGCTATCCTGGCCGGAATCCTGACACAGCTTTCTCTCTACTCTGTAAACCTGAAGATCATGGGAAAGGCGAATCAGGCTGTCAATGTAAACAAATATGATCTCCTTGTTTCTCTGCGCTATATCAAGGATGTTCCGTTTTATCAGAACACCATTCTGATCGTGGCGATTTTTATCGTTGTGCTGATCGCTCTTCTTTACTGGTTTTTCGGTACGGAACTGGGCTGTTCCCTCCGGGCTACAGGATGCAATCCCAATATGTCCCGGGCACAGGGAATCAACACTGATATCAGCAAGGTTCTCGGACTTATGCTCTCCAACGGACTTGTAGCGCTTTCAAGCGCTCTCCTGGCCCAGTACCAGGGATTTGCGGACGTTAATATGGGAAGGGGCGCCATCGTTATCGGCCTTGCGGCAGTGATCATCGGCGAAGCAATTTTCAGCCGGATCTTCCGCAATTTTGCCCTGCGTCTTGTAAGCGTGGTAATCGGTTCAATTCTTTACTATCTGGTTCTGCAGGCGGTTATCTGGATGGGTATCGACACAGATCTGCTCAAGATGCTCTCCGCCATTGTTGTAGCTATCTTCCTTGCAGTGCCTTACTGGAAGGCAAAATACTTCTCAAAACCAATCAAACGGGGAGGAAACAAGAATGCTTGAGCTGAAAAACATATACAAAACTTTTAATCCTGGAACAATCAACGAAAAAGTGGCTTTAAACGGCCTTTCGCTTACATTGAAGGAGGGAGACTTCGTTACCGTCATCGGCGGAAACGGAGCCGGCAAATCCACCATGCTGAACGCGGTGGCCGGAACCTGGCTGGTAGATGAAGGAAAGATCGTCATCGATGGAAACGATGTCACCAAGCTTTCTGAACATAAAAGAGCTGCCTATCTTGGACGTGTGTTCCAGGATCCCATGACCGGCACAGCGGCTACCATGGAAATCGAAGAAAATCTTGCCCTTGCCAAACGCCGGGGAAAGTTCCGCTCACTCCGCGCCGGCATTACCCGGAGCGAGCGCGAAGAATACAAAGAGCTTCTGAAGATTCTGGATCTTGGTCTGGAGGACCGTCTGACATCCAAAGTAGGACTGCTTTCCGGCGGTCAGAGACAGGCGCTGACGCTTCTGATGGCCACTCTTAAGAAGCCGAAGCTTCTGCTTCTGGACGAACACACGGCAGCCCTGGACCCGAAAACAGCGGCAAAGGTGTTGGAGATCACCGAAAAAATTGTAAACCGCGACCACCTCACCACATTAATGATCACACACAATATGCACGACGCCATCGTACACGGCAACCGCCTGATCATGATGATGGAAGGAAAAATCATTCTGGATATCGAAGGAGAGGAAAAGAAAAAGCTGACTGTGCGGAATCTTCTGGATCAGTTTGAAAAAGCCAGCGGACAGGAATTTTCCAATGACGCCGCATTGTTAAGCTGATATAACGCGGCAAATACAGAGCAGAAGAAAACCCTGCCACATTTCAGAACATCCGTTTTTGAAAAAGGATGAAAATGAAATATGGCAGGGTTTTTATTTTTGACAGCCCTGTGCTGCCTGTTATTTAATCCCCTTCATGGAAAGGCTGATTCTGTTTTTCTTTAGATCCACGCCCAGGACCCGGACGTCAACCACGTCCCCTACGCTTACTGCTTCCAGGGGATGTTTGATAAACTTATCGCTGATCTCGGAAATATGGACAAGACCGTCCTGATGAACGCCAATATCCACAAAAGCGCCGAAGTCGATCACATTCCTCACTGTCCCTTTCAGGATCATACCCTCTTTGAGATCCTTCATATCCAGCACGTCTGTGCGGAGTACAGGCTTTGGCATTTCGTCTCTGGGATCTCTGGCAGGCTTTTCCAGCTCTTTTGCGATATCCCGGAGAGTGATCTCCCCGATTCCCAGCTCTTCCGCCGTCTTCTTATAGTCCCTGATCTGACGGGAAATGCCGGAAAGCTTTCTCTCCGCCACATCCTCTGGTGTGAATCCCAGCTTTATCAGAAGCTTTTCAGCCGCCTTATAGGTTTCCGGATGCACGCTGGTAGAATCCAGAGGGTTCTTTCCTCCAGTGATCCTCATAAATCCGGCGCACTGCTGGAATGCCTTCGGTCCCAGCTTTGCCACTTTAAGAAGCTCCTGCCTGCTTTCAAACCTTCCGTTTTCCTCCCGGTAAAGAACAATGTTTTTCGCAATGGCCTTGCTTATTCCGGAAATATACTCCAGAAGGGAGGCAGACGCAGTATTCAGATCCACTCCTACTTTATTCACACAGTCTTCGACAACTCCTGTAAGAGCTTCGCCCAGTTTTTTCTGATTCATATCATGCTGGTACTGTCCCACGCCGATAGACTTGGGATCAATTTTGACCAGCTCCGCCAGAGGATCCTGAACTCTTCTGGCAATAGACGCGGCGCTTCTCTGTCCCACGTCAAAGTTCGGAAATTCCTCTGTAGCCAGTTTGCTGGCAGAATATACAGAAGCGCCGGCCTCATTTGTGATCACATAGGAAACCTTCTCGGGAATCTCCTTCAGAAGCTCTACAATGATCTGTTCGGATTCTCTTGAGGCTGTGCCGTTTCCAAGAGAGATCAGTAAAATGTTGTATTTCTTTATCAGCTTTTTCAGAGTATCCTTTGCCGCGCGGATCTTAGCCTCAGAAGTAGGCGCCGTAGGATAAATAACAGTGGTATCCAGCACTTTTCCGGTAGGATCCACCACTGCCAGCTTGCATCCGGTACGAAACGCGGGATCCCATCCCAGAACTACCCTTCCCGCGATAGGAGGCTGCATCAGAAGCTGTTCCAGATTTTTGCCGAATACACGGATCGCTCCGTCTTCCGCCTTTTCTGTAAGGTCATTTCTGATCTCTCTCTCAATGGCGGGAGCGATCAGACGTTTATAGCTGTCCTCCACTACTTCCTTCAGAACAGGCGTCGTGTTGGGATTATCCTTTTTGATCACCTGGCGACAGAGCCATCCGAGGATCTCCTCTTCCGGAGCAGTGATCTTTACTGTAAGGATCTTTTCTTTCTCCCCGCGGTTCAAGGCAAGAACACGGTGGCCCGCCAGTTTTTTTACCGGTTCCTGGAAGTCATAATACATTTCATACACAGAAGTTTCTTCCGGCTTCTTAGCAGATGAAACTACCGATCCTTTTTTTGCCGTCAGCTTCCGGATATATATTCTGTAATCCGCCTCGTCGGAGATGTACTCCGCCAGAATATCCTTTGCGCCGTTTATGGCGTCTTCTTCTGTCTCTACGCCTTTTTCCTCGGACAAAAAGGCTTTCGCCTCTTCCTGAATGGATTTTTTTGTCATCTGGAGCATCAGGATATCCGCCAGAGGCCCAAGTCCCTTTTCCTTCGCGATCGTGGCGCGGGTCCGGCGTTTTGGCCGGTAAGGACGGTATAAGTCCTCTACAACTACCAGTGTTCGGGCTTCCATGATCTGCTTTTTCAACTCTTCCGTCAGTTTGCCCTGTTCCTCAATGCTGCCAAGAACCTGCGCCTTCTTCTCTTCCAGATTGCGAAGATACAGGAGCCGTTCATGAAGAGCACGGAGCTGTTCGTCATTCAGAGAGCCTGTGGCCTCCTTTCGGTAACGGGAAATAAACGGGATCGTACATCCTTCGTCGATCAGTTTTACCGCTGCTTCCACCTGCCAGCGCTCTACAGACAGCTCCTTTGTAATTTCCAGAATAATATCCATGTCTTCCTCCAAGTAGATTTGTTATGCCTCTGCGTTATAATCGTCTTCCAGATGGATTTCCGGAAGGCTGTTTTCCGGGTATTCCTCTGGCTGCGGTCTTTCAAATTCGCCTAAAGCATCCATATAAAAGGCTGTCTCCACCGCCTGCATATAGGGCAGCAGCCACAAAAAAGCGATATAAAGCGTAAAAGCGGATAAAATGATCAGAGGCAGGAAACTAAGTTCAAGAACAAAGTATTTCCACTTCTTTCCCCGCATGAGACGAACGCTGGTTTTCAGCGCTTCCAGACCGCCCATTTCTCCATTATCCGCCAGGAGATAAAATGTCAGAACCAGCGGAATCTTAAAGATCACGCCCAGAACCATTCCCAAAACAAGAAGCGCCATGGCCGTCTGCAGCCAGGACACCTGCGCGTCTAAAGTCTGGGCTTCAGGACTTGTCATGATCGTCCAGTAATTAAGGGGCAGCATCAGAATCGTATCAATCAGCGACAGCACAAGACCCGCTACCAGCACCCTGTCCGGCTGGTTCCGGAACATATAGAGCAGATCCCCAAGCCCGAATCTCCTGCCCCTGGACATATTCAAAAGCATATAACTGTACCCTGTGGAAAAAATCATTCCGATCAGAGACACAATAAACAGGAATGCCTGGCTCATCAAAAGTGCCGGAATCGTCTCCCCGGGAAACAGCCCGGAAGCCATATAATTTCCTATCAGATTTACTGCCGATGAGAGAAGCATTCCTCCTATGGCCAATCCCCAGTTTCCTCTTAAACTTTCCTTTGCATGCAGTTTCCAGTATTTCCTGTTTTTACTCATTCTCGTCTCCAGTCCTGTTCGGACCGGCCATCTGTATCACGGCCGGTCCTTCTGATTTTTATACGTTTCTTATCTGATAAGGAAAATCTCTCCGCTGCAGACGATGCAAAATATGCCCGCAGGTTCTGCGCTGAATATCAGGAATTCTTCAGAACTTCATGATGAACGGTAATGCCTGACGCCTTATCAGGATCTTCGTCACTATTAAACCAGAAGCTGAGATAATCGTCAAGTCCGGAATTTTCATTCTTATAAATATTGACGTAATCTCCTTCCGCCTCGTACACGTATCCCTTCGCTTCAGCCATAGTCTTCAGATCATCTTTGGATACTCCCAGAGTCACACCGCCGCCCAGCTTCATGTCGATGATCTCCGGATCATAAGTTGCAAAAGATAGCTCCTGGACAAAGCAGTCTGACAGGGCAACGGCATTCTCTGTAAAATTATATACAGAGAATCGTACTGTCTGGTTCTCCTTCATCATATCGATAAACTCCAGTCCGCCACCTTCCACATAGGCGCCTTCTTCCGCATCCTGGATCACCCAGCCGTTGGCCTCAAAGGCAGAAACTGGCGCCGGAAGCTGATAGAGATCACCCATGAATTCCACTGTGGGATCCATAAGATCATCACCCAGAGCAGAAGGCTCCTTATAATCTGACACAATGGACGGAGTTTCCCCGCTGACTGTTCCCGGATCGAAATCTTCCGGTTCCACGAAATTCTGCATGTCCACTTCAAGAAGAGTTCCTGTTTCCTGATAGACAGTCAGAGTGATATCCTGAAAACTGTCTTTATCATAGGTAAGCACTGTATATACTTCATCTTCGTGCGTATCGGTGGGTTCTCCGTAGGCAGCTTTGATATCCTCTATTGTCGCTGTTCCTACTTCAATATTTCCCGGAAGCATTGCGATGCCGGGTTCGATCTTCTGTCCGATATTTTCATGGACAGCTCCGCTAGCGTCAACCTCGATGCCGCCAATCAGACACTTGCTGGCCGGTTCTTCATTGATTCCCAGGTTCAGTATATCCGCCGAAATATAATAATTCCCTTTTACAAATCTTACGCCCGTTATGTAAGAATTGGTCTGCACCATAGTATCCAGATCTTCAGGATTCTCAGCCTGCCAGCCCATAGAAATAAGTTCATCACAGCTCATGGGCAGCTTCAGCAGATCTCCGTCAAACATCACCTGAAAACTGTAAATATCATCTCCAAGTTCTGCCGTTCCCGCTTCCGTCTCTGTTCCGGATTCCTCCACATTTTCCGCAGCCAGCACAGTGGCGGGCATGGCAGCTGCCATACATCCCGCAAGCATCCATATTAATAATTTCTTTTTCATATTATCTTTACCTCCTGACCTTTTTATTTATTATATCGGAATTCCCCCTGCAATTCCATAATTTTTTGATTCATTTCCGGTAAATATCTGTTCGGTCAGATATAACGATCATGTACCAGGCTCATTGGGTAAAAGAGAAAAAACAGACTGTCATTTGACAGTCTGCATTACTTTTCTTTCTCACCTTTTCAATCCGCCAGATTAAAAGCGTCATGCACTGCGTTCATGGCGCGGACACCGTCGTTTTCATCTATGAGAACGGTTACGCGGATCTCTGAAGTAGAGATCATATTAATGTTGACCCCTTCGTTATAAAGACTCTCAAACATTTTTGCAGCCACGCCCGGATTGCTCATCATTCCCGCTCCTACGATGGAAAGCTTGGCAATGTTTCTCTCTGAATGAAGCTCCTTATATCCCAGCCTTGCCTGATTTTCTTCAAGGGCCGCTACCGCGTCGTCCAGATCTTTTTTATCTACGGTAAAAGAAATATCCTTTGTGCCGGCACGTCCAATGGACTGCAGGATCACATCCACATTGATATGCTTTCTGGCCAGAACATCAAATAATTTAAATGCCATTCCAGGCACATCCTTCAGGCCGATTACCGCGATCCTCACGGCGTCCGTATCAAGAGCCACTCCGCTGATCAGCATTCTTTCCACTGTAACTTCCTCCTTTACCACAGTTCCCTCACTGTCATTCAGACTGGAGCGCACCACCAGCGGCACTCCGTACTTTTTCGCCATCTCCACGGAACGGTTATGAAGCACCCCTGCTCCCAGAGTCGCCAGATCCAGCATTTCGTCATAAGTGATCTCTTTAAGTTTTCTGGCATTTGGCACTTTTCTAGGATCTGCGGTGTAAACGCCGTCCACATCCGTATAAATTTCGCAGGCATCCGCATGGAGCGCCGCCGCGAGAGCCACCGCAGTCGTATCGGATCCCCCTCTTCCGAGAGTCGTATAATCGTCATATTTATTGATTCCCTGGAATCCGGTAACCACTACGATCCTGCGGCTTTCCAGTTCTCTGCGGATACGTTCTGTATCAATCCGCTTCAGACGGGCATTGCCGTGAACGCTTGTGGTGTGCATCGCCACCTGAAAAGCATTGAGGGAAACTGCCGGGATTCCCATACTGTCCAGAGCCATGCTCATTAATGCTACAGACATCTGCTCTCCTATAGTAAACAGCATGTCCATCTCCCTCTTCGGGGGTTTGGCATTGATATCCTCCGCCATAGCGATCAGCTCATCTGTATATTTTCCCATGGCGGAAAGAACAACCACCACGTCGTTTCCTTTTTTGTATTCTTCCGCGCATCTTCCTGCAACATGAAAGATCCTCTCTTTATTTGCCACGGAAGTTCCGCCGAATTTCTTCACAATTAACATAGTTTCCTCCCGAATCTGCTTTCATACCTCATGAAAACAGATACTTCATCATGTCCCATCCATGGGTCACTTTATTCCCGCTTTCTGCGGCTTCTTTTTCATTATAATGCCAGGTATGTTCCTGGGGCTTAGTACTGTCGTAAAGAAGATAAGGAACCGGCTCCGCCACATGCGTACGGACTTTGATAGGCGTGGGATGATCCGGCAGGATCAGCATCCGGTAATCCTCCCCGAAGGCGTCCAGTCCCTCTTTTACCAGACGGATGAGTCTCTGATCCAGATATTCAATTGCCTGTATTTTCTTTTCCACACTTCCCTGGTGTCCCATCTCATCAGGAGCTTCCACATGAATATAGGCAAAATCATATCCCTGCTCCGTAAGAGCCTTCACAGCGGCTTTTGCCTTACCCTCATAATTGGTATGAAGACCTCCGTTTGCTCCTTCCACCTCAATACGGTCCATTTCCGCTCCTACGGCAATTCCCTTGAGGAGATCCACAGCGGAGATCATTACACCTCTTTTATGATAAATGTTCTCAAAGGAGGTAAGGATCGGTTTCGTTCCCGCACCCCAGAACCAGAAGCTGTTGGCGGGATTCAGTCCCTGCTCTTTCCTTTTTTTGTTCAGAGGATGATCCTTCAGGATCTCATAGCTTCTCTTCTGCATATATCGGAGAGTTTCATCCTCCGGGAGATATTCCCCGATCTTCCTGGTAAGAATATCATGGGGCGGCGTCAATTCCAGTACCTGCCCTTTATCCCATACAAGGCAGTGGCGGTAACTTGTCCCTGTATAAAAACGATATGTTTCGTTTTCAAGCTCTCTGCATACATCTCTCAGCAGGATTTCCGCATCTTCGGTGCTGATCTCATCGGAACTGTGATCAAGAATCGTCTGCTCTTCGTATGGCGCATCCTCTTCTGTCAGGGTGACAAGATTACAGCGGTACACCACATCACTGTCCTTCATATCCACCCCGATGCTCAGAGCTTCCAAAGGGGATCTGCCGGTATAATATTTTCTGGGATCGTATCCCATTACAGACAGATTGGCCGTATCGCTTCCCGGCGCCATTCCTTCCGGAATAGTTGCGACCATACCGATTTCTGACATTTTCGCCAGCTCGTCCATTGCCGGAGTTTCCGCACAGGAAAGAGGCGTTCCGCCGTTCAGGCTCTCCAGCGGCCAGTCAGCCATTCCATCGCCCAAAACCACTACATATTTCATAATAATCTCACTCCTTCTCTGACGGACTTCAGTCCTTCACACGAATCATGGCAATTACTTTTCCATTAAGCTTTTTCACTTTTTCCTGGTATTCTCCCTGCTTCATACAGGATGTGATAAAGGCAAACTCTCCCGGGAACTGCTTCAGGTTTACGATCTGCGGAGATTCAAAAATCTCTTCCACCTGTTCCACGGTAGCCCCTTTTACTCTCACGAAAAACCTTCCTTCTACCTGGCTTAAGTCCATAAGCTCCAGCGGGCGGCTCGTCCAGTTCGTCATAATGTTTCTGTGAAGATGCTTTGCCTCATCCACAACATCCGCCACAACTGCGCTGGCTGTAGGAAGCTTGCCGGCTCCGCTTCCGTAAAACATAGCGTCTCCGAGAACATTTCCATGTACAAAAACAGCGTTGAATACATCGTTTACACTGTAAAGAGGGCTTTCCTTGCCGACCAGGAAAGGCGCCACCATTGCATAGAAGGAATCGCCGCCTATTTTACGGCTGGTTGCCAGAAGCTTTATCGACATTCCCAGTTCAGAAGCGTAAGCCATATCCTCCGGTGTGATCTTTGTGATTCCTTCTGTATAAATATTTTCGTAATTCAGGAATTTTCCATATGCAAGAGAGGACAATATGGCAATCTTTCTGCAGGCATCGTATCCTTCCACATCCGCAGTGGGGTCAGCCTCCGCATACCCCTTCTCCTGAGCCTCTTTCAGAACAGTGTCAAAATCCGAACCTTCCGTGCTCATCTTATAAAGCATATAGTTGGTAGTTCCGTTTAAGATTCCGGTGATCTCGTCGATCTCGTCTGCTGTCAGCGAGGAGTTCAGCGCACGGATGATAGGGATTCCGCCTCCGCAGCTTGCCTCAAATAAGAAGTTGATATCCTTTTCTCTGGCAATCTCCATAAGTTCCGGACCATGTTTTGCTACCAGGGCCTTATTGGAGGTGCAGACACTTTTTCCGGACTCCAGAGCCCGCTTTACAAAAGTATAAGCCGGTTCGATCCCTCCCATGACCTCTACAACGATATCTACTTCCGGATCATTGGCAATGATCTCATAATCATGCACCAGGATCTCCTGCACAGGATCTCCCGGAAAATCCCGCAGATCCAGAACATATTTGATATTAATTTCCGCACCGGCGCGCTTATTGATGCTTTTATGGTTGGTGTTGATCACCTCCACTACGCCGCTTCCTACTGTACCATAGCCTAATACCGCAATATTTACCATATTTCCCTCCACTGTTGTCTCTTATTTTGATTTCCGGCAGAAATCCATTTTCACTCTTTTCCCAGGATCTTCAGATAATGGATTCCTTCCCTCTGTTCAATCTCTTCTACCATTGCTTCCGCATTTCCCTCTCCCGGAAGAATATCCACGCTAAGGGTCAGGGTCGCAATTCCGTTAATAGGGATACTCTGATGGATCGTCAGGATATTTCCGTGAAAGCGCGCGATCGTCTGCAGCACGCCGGACAATAATCCCGGTTCATCATCCATCTGAATAATAAAGGTGATCGTTTTCCCTCTGGTCTGTTCGTGGAATGGAAAAATATCATCTTTATATTTGTAAAAAGAGCTGCGGCTGATACCTGTCTGCTCCGCTGCGTCCTGTACCGTCTGTACTCTTCCGGAATCCAGCAGCTTTTTGGCCTCCACTACTTTCAGGAGCACCTCCGGCACCGCCCGCTCTTTTACTACATAATATTTCTTTTTTTCTGTTGGTTTTTCCATGCTGTTCGTCCTATTCCTGAAAATCCATGTCCAATCACAGGCTCTTTACGAAAAATCCCCCGCAGGAGATGTCCGTTTATAAAAGACACCTGTTTTCCTACGAGGGATATATTATCATACCTTAATAAAGTCTGCAAGGTTTTTTTGCTGTAAAGGCCCCTGGCAGACACTCCGCTTTGCCGTCAGGCCTGCTTCTTGGACAGAGCGATCCATTTCAAATAGGCATTGATAAAGAGATCGATGCCGCCGTCCAGTACTGCGTCCACATTTCCTGTTTCTTCATTTGTCCGGTGATCCTTCACCATTGTATACGGCTGCATAACATAGGAACGGATCTGGTTGCCCCAGCCGATGTCTGTCACTTCTCCGCGGATGCCGGAAAGTTTTTCTTCCTCCTCCTGCTGCTTGAGCAGGTAAAGCTTTGCTTTCAGCATCTGCATCGCCTTGTCTTTATTCATGTGCTGGGAACGTTCATTCTGGCACTGTACCACGATTCCTGTCGGAAAATGAGTGATACGGATAGCGGAAGATGTCTTATTGATATGCTGTCCGCCTGCGCCGCTGCTTCGGTAGGTATCAATGCGGATATCCTCGTCATTAATCTCCACATCCAGATCCTTCTTGATATCCGGCATTACATCGCAGGACACAAAAGAGGTCTGGCGCTTGCCGGCTGCGTTAAAGGGCGAAATTCTCACAAGACGGTGCACACCCTTCTCCGATTTCAGATAGCCGTAGGCGTTTTCTCCGTTTACCTGGAAGGTTACGGATTTAATACCCGCTTCTTCCCCGTCCAGATAGTCCAGGACTTCCATACTGAAGCCTTTATGGTCCACCCAGCGGCTGTACATACGGTACAGCATGCCGCACCAGTCGCAGGCTTCCGTACCGCCTGCTCCCGCGTTCAGCTTGATAATAGCGTTTTCACTGTCATACTCCCCTGACAGCAGGGTTTTTACCCGGATATTATCAAAATCTTTCTGAAACTGATCCAGCATTTCCTGGATTTCCGGTATCAGTTCCGGATCATTTTCTTCGTAGCCCATCTCGATCATGGTTTCCATATCCTCCATCTGGGATACCAGATTCTGATAAGTTTCCATATCGTCCTTCAGGCTTTTCAGTTCCTTCATTTTTTTCTGAGACTGTTCCGCGTCGTCCCAGAAATCCGGCGCTTCCATCTCGCGCTCTAATTCTTCGACCCTCTGCTCTTTATTAGCCAGGTCAAAGTGAATCCCTCACTTCCACTAATGGTTCTGTGTACGTTGCAAGAATACTCTTGAACTGATCTAATTCAACCACAGCTTCACCTTCTTTCTTAATATTTATGTTTTCCCGCCCTTCTGCGTCGCAGAAGATACTCCGGCAGAAAAATACACGCGCAGCTTTGGCCGCTGCCACTGCGCGCCTGCGGTTAGCATACCATATCATGGAAAAAACTGCAAGGGAAGAGACAAGTCTGTCTACAGTTCAATTGTCTCCAGATCCTCCGGAACAAAAATATTCCCGTGAAAATATCTCTGCCCTTCCGCGGTATAAAGCTCTTTTCTTCTGACGATGTTTTTATCCTCCGTATGATAGAGGAGAAGGTTCCTGACCTCCAGTCTTTCCGCCAGTTCACTGGCGTCCTTGACCGTAGAATGATGTTTTTCATAGGGATGGAAAATATCCGCCTGATCATGGAGACAGAACGCTTCATGAAGCAGCCATTTACTTCCTCTGGCGTAACTCTCCGTAAAAGGGCTGCAGGGTTCGTCTCCGCAGCAGGTCAGCTTATCGCCTCTGCCTATGTCCATACAGAAACCATACTGTTTTGCCTTTGTAGACCTGATATCAAAAAACGCCGTCTTTCTTCCCAGCAGAAGACGTTCTTCCCCGTCACTGACAGTTTCCATATGCAGGCGCTTCCCGATAAATCGGGTATCCTTTGAAGACAAAAGCTTCTCCGCCAGCTCTCTCAGGACAGCAATCACCTCATCGTGTCCGTATATCCACGCTTCTCCCTGATATTGTCCCTGACGCATATACTGACAGATCATACGGATCATCCAGACAATGCCCATCAAATGATCGACATGCTTATGGGTAACAAAAATCTCCCGCATATCCATCCAGTTAAGACCCGCCCGTTTCAGTTGTCTCAAAATCGTATTTCCTCCGCCTCCGTCCACCAGCAGATACTTCCCGCTATCGCTAAGGACAAAGCAGGTATTATAGCACTCTGTCACCAGTGCGTTCCCAGTTCCAAGCATGGTAATTTTCATTTCAGTCTCTGTTCCTTTCTCTATAAGTTTACGGCCGGTTCAGGAAAAGAAACTTTCCGCGATGCTGATATCTGCCACGTATCCCACACTTCCCGTCATATAAAGGGTTCCGTCTTCCTGAATATCAATCTGGATCATTCCGCCCGGCTGGTTTACATTAACCCGTCTCTCTACCAGGCCCAGACGGTAAGCCGCGGCCGCAGCCGCACAGCTTCCCGTTCCGGAAGCCTTTGTATAGCCGGATCCCCTCTCCCAGATTTCAATATCCAGATTTCCGGAATCGATCCGGCGGCAGATCTGGAGATTCATTCTCTCCGGAAATTCATCCGCGTTTTCTACATAGGGACCAAGCTCCCTGGCAAGCTCTGCATTTACCTGATCCATAAAGATAATACAGTGCGGATTTCCCACTGTAAGGCAGGTAGCTTTATACTCCTTCTGATGGAAGGTAAAATTCTCATTAATCACCTCCCGGATCTCTCCGGTTACCGGAATCTCTCTGGAAAGGAAGGACGCCTTTCCCATATTTACCCTGAACTCTGTAGCACGATTATTCAGGCATTCCACTTCAATGGGTCCTGAAAGAGTCTCAATACTGAATTTCTGCTCTTTCACATAGCCATGATCCATCAGGTATTTGGCGAAAATGCGCACGCCATTGCCGCTGATGGCCGATTCACTTCCATCCGAGTTATAAATATGCACGCCCATTTTTCCGTTAATATTTACAGGACCGTAAAGTACTCCGTCCGCCCCCAGTCCAAAACCTCTCTGACACATAAGCGCGATTTTCTTTCCATGAAGATGCGCCGCGTTTTTATTGGGATCCAGCACAAGATAATCGTTCCCCAGTCCCTGATATTTCATCATGATCAAACAATCTGCCATAGCCGCGTCCTTCCTTTCATTTTTATCCTTTATTTCCTATTATACCCATTCATTTTTCAATGTATATAGGATAAAATGCGGGATATATTGCAAAAAATGCGGCTTTTAAAGCCTCCTCATTGGCTCTCACACAATTATGATCTGTAATTGACAGTATGCGGACTCCTTTTTGATAACATTGCCTTACTAATTCTTCCGGGGAATATTCCCCGTCTTCGCTGTACTGACTGTGCAGATGCAGATCGATCATATCTCCTGTGCGCCTCCCTTCTCGTATTACTAGAATACCGTCAAACAGCACTTGAAACAATCCATATTCAGCCTTATAATAAAAGAAAACCGCCAATATACAAAAGGAAAGGGGATCGTTTATTTATGGCGCTGCAGAAATGTGGATTGAACCTGAACAGAGTGGCAAAAGAACTTCAGCCCCATGGAAGTCTTGACTTTCCCTGCGCCGGCTATTCTTCACACCACCTTGCGAGAACAGAAGATATCATTCCCTGGCACTGGCATGAAGAAATCGAAATCATCTATATTTCCCACGGACGAATGCAGATAAAAACATCGGCTTCTTCTTTTGTTCTGGGCGAAGGTGATCTGGCTGCAATCAACGCCAACACGCTTCATTTCGCCTCCGCCTCACCTGAGGGTACATTGTGTTCTCTTGTTTTCAGCCCGTTACTGATTACCGGGAACCAGGAGTCTGCTTTTTCCACAAAATATATCCAGCCGCTTTTATCCTGCCGTTCCTTCACCGGCTGGCAGATAGATGGCACAGATAAAGAAATGGTATCCGGCTGGTTTAAAACAGCATTTGATTCTCTTGCAAATGACCGCTGCGGTTTTGAATTTACAGTCCGTGAGAACCTTTCCCGCATCTGCTTCTACCTCTACAGAAAATTCGAGCCTCTCATGGACGCAAAGACTGCGTCTTTGGATCATAATAATCTGCGCATCCGAAAAATGCTGGATTATATTCACAAGAATTTTGCCGACGATATATCGCTATCTGATATTTCCGGCGCTGCGGATATCAGTGAGCGGGAATGTCTGCGCTGTTTTAAAAAAATGCTCCAGGTTTCTCCTGTACAATATTTATTAAAATACCGGATCATGCAGGGAGCGGAAATGCTGCTCTCAGATCCTTCCAGCAGTATTTCCGAAATCGCCTCCGGCTGCGGTTTCGACAGTCCAAGCAATTTTGCCAAAACATTCAAACGTTTTTACCGATATACTCCGCGGGAATACAGAAACAACAGTACGATAAAGAAGGAAAAAAAGCTATGAGCAGTTCTTTCCAATCCCAGGAAAAAACAGGATATCTGAATGAAGATTTCCGGCTGTTCCATATAAAGGACCAGATACAAAAAGATTACCACTATCATTATCACGATTTTCATAAGATCATCATTTTTCTTTCAGGAAAAGTAAGCTACCACATAGAGGGAAAAACCTACCACCTGAGTCCATGGGATATCCTTCTGGTCAGCCGGGGCGCCATCCACAAACCGGAAATAGATTTTTCTCTTCCGTATGAGCGGTTTATCCTCTGGATACGGGAAGACATCCAGTACGCTGAACTGAATACATGTTTTCAAAAAGCTAATGACAGAAGCTTCAGCCTGATCCGTCTGGATTCCCGTCTGCAGGAACGCATAAAGGATATTCTTCCTGAACTGGAAAGATCCTTCCGGGAAAAAAAGTTTGGAGACAGTCTTCTCAGAAAGGCACTGTTTACTCAGTTCCTGGTCTATGTAAATCGGATATTTCTGGAAAAACAGTATATTACGGACCAGAAATCCTATTCCTCCGACTCCCGGATCGAAGGACTTCTCCGGTATATCAATCTTCATCTGACGGATGAGCTTTCCATTGACAGTCTTTCGGAACGTTTTTTCTTCAGTAAGTACCATTTAATGAGAAAGTTTAAAGAAGAAACCGGTTATACGATCCATAGCTATATCGTCAGCAAGAGGCTTTTTCTGGCGCGCTCCCTTCTCTCTCAGGGCGCTCCTGTCATGAAAGCAGCCTCCCAAAGCGGATTCCGGGATTACACGGCCTTTGTCCGCGCATATAAAAAACAGTTCGGGGCTCCGCCTTCACAGAGATTTTGATTTTTGCTGGCATCTATTGATCTTACGCTCAGAAGCTGTTTTCCTTTATTTATTGCATTTTCCCGAAAAGGATGCCATAATTATTTTAGCTTCAGCGCAGCGTTCATATACAGAGGAAACATTTCGCCTGCATCTTGTACGCTGCCGGAAACACAGAATTTCAAAAACAGGAGGAGTTACTTATGGAATTTCAGGAACTGATCGAAAAAAGAAGAAGTATCCGTAAATACAGCACGGACGGCAAAGTATCAAGAGACGACATTCTTACCGTCATCAAAGCCGCCCAGGAGGCGCCTTCCTGGAAGAATTCCCAGACAGGCCGTTACTATTGTATTCTCTCTGAAGATATGACGGAACGTTTCAGAGAAGAATGTCTCCCGGAGCTTAACCGCACAAAATCGCAGAACGCAGCGCTTATTGTCACCACTTTTGTACGTGACCGGGCCGGATTCCAGAAAGACGGATCCCCTGACAATGAACTGGGCAACGGCTGGGGCTGCTATGATCTGGGACTCCAGAATGAAAACCTGATCCTGAAAGCGTCGGAACTTGGATACTCCACTTTGATCATGGGAATCCGCGATGCCGATAATATCCGCAAACTGCTGGATATCCCCCAGGAAGAGATCATCGTAGCGGTGATCGCTGTTGGAAAAGCCGCTGAAGAACCTGCGCGGCCGAAACGCAGGGAAATCGAAGAAATTGTAAGATTCTATTAATACCCGAAAAGGAGAATGAAGACTCCGGTTCGCCGGACTATTTCCGTCCTTCTCTGATAAAAAACCGGATGACTTCCATTACTGGAAACCACCCGGTTTTCTTTATCGTCTTACGCTTTCATCAGCTTGCGGCCGCAGCACTGTTTGTATTTCTTTCCGCTTCCGCATGGACAGGGATCATTTGGATAAACCTTCTCTTCTTTCCTCTGGACCGGCTTGCGGACAGAAGTATCGTCCTTGTTGGTTCCCGTCACTTTCGCTACCTGTTCACGCTCGATCTTCTGTTCTACATGAACGTGATACAGCATCCGGACTGTGTCCTCCTGAATCGCGTTTGTCATCTCATTAAACATATCGTACGCACTCATCTTGTATTCCACAACCGGATCTCTCTGGCCGTAGCCTACAAGACCAATACCCTGGCGGAGGATTTCCATATCGTCAATATGATCCATCCACTTACTGTCAATACATTTCAAAAGAACTACGCGCTCCAGCTCCCGAAGCTGCTCCGGCTCCGGAAACTCTGCTTCCTTAGCCTCGTAAAGCTTCACAGCCTCCTCCTTAAGGATGTGCTTCATCTCGTTCTTCTTTTTCTTCTGTACCTTCTCAGGAGTCAGCGGTTCCAGAGGGATAATGGGCAGAAGGACGGAATTAAATTCCTCCAGATTCCACTCAGAGGAATCCACATCGTCGGAAAGGCATCTGTCTACCGCATTGTCTACAATATCCGTGATCATCTTATAAATAGAGTCGCGCATGTTCTCTCCGTCGAGTACCTGGCGGCGTTCTTTATAAATGATCTCGCGCTGTTCGTTGTTTACCTGGTCATAGTCAAGAAGATTTTTACGGATACCGAAGTTATTAAACTCAATCTTCTCCTGCGCCTTCTGGATCGCGTTGGAAAGCATCTTATGCTCAATCTGCTCATTTTCAGCCACACCAAGAGAAGTAAAGATCTTCATCAGACGTTCGGAACCGAAAAGACGCATCAGATCGTCCTCAAGGGAAATATAGAAACGGGATTCACCCGGATCTCCCTGACGTCCGGAACGTCCGCGGAGCTGATTGTCGATACGTCTTGATTCATGACGTTCTGTACCGATGATCTTCAGACCTCCGGCAGCTCTGGCCACATCGTCCAGCTTGATATCCGTACCACGGCCCGCCATGTTAGTAGCAATTGTAACCGCTCCTGCCTGTCCTGCCTGAGCGACAATCTCTGCCTCAAGCTCATGGAACTTGGCGTTCAGTACATTGTGAGGGATTCCTTCCCTGCGCAGCATCTTGCTGAGCAGCTCGGACGTCTCAATGGTAATGGTACCTACCAGAACAGGCTGCTGCTTTTCATGGGCTTCTTTGACCGCCTGGACTACCGCATTGAATTTTTCTTTCTTTGTCATGTAAACAGCATCTTCCAGGTCCACACGCTGTACCGGCTTATTCGTGGGAATTTCCACAACGTCCATTCCATAAATATCGCGGAATTCTTTTTCCTCAGTCAGCGCGGTACCTGTCATGCCGCCCTTTTTGTCGTATTTGTTAAAGAAGTTCTGGAAAGTGATCGTCGCAAGCGTCTTGCTCTCTCTTTTTACCTTCACATGCTCCTTCGCTTCAATTGCCTGATGAAGTCCGTCAGAATAACGGCGTCCCGGCATGATACGTCCGGTAAATTCATCAACGATCAGGATTTCATCGTCTTTCACCACATAGTCCTGATCTTTGTGCATCAGATTATGCGCGCGGAGAGCAAGGATAATATTATGCTGGATCTCCAGGTTCTCCGGATCCGCAAGGTTTTCAATGTGGAAGAAATTTTCCACTTTCTTGACGCCCTGCTCGGTCAGGTTGACGATCTTGTCCTTTTCATTGACAACGAAATCTCCTGTCTCCACAACCTCTTCGCCCATGATGGCGGCCATCTTTGTCATTTCATGGCTAGCTTCGCCCCGTTCAAGCTGCTGCGCAAGAATATCACAGACTTCATAGAGTTTTGTAGATTTACCGCTCTGGCCGGAAATGATCAGAGGGGTACGGGCCTCGTCGATGAGAACGGAGTCCACCTCATCGATGATACAGTAATGAAGTTCTCTCTGCACAAGCTGTTCTTTGTAGATGACCATATTGTCACGAAGGTAATCAAATCCCAGCTCATTATTCGTCACATAAGTAATGTCACAGCCATATGCCGCACGGCGCTCCTCCGGCTTCATTTCATTAAGGACTACGCCTACCGTCAGGCCAAGGAATTCATGAACCTTTCCCATCCACTCCGCGTCACGCTTTGCCAGATAATCATTGACTGTTACGATATGGACACCGCGGCCCTCCAGAGCGTTCAGATAAGCCGGAAGGGTGGACACCAGGGTCTTGCCTTCACCTGTCTTCATCTCTGCGATACGGCCCTGATGAAGAATAATACCGCCGATGATCTGCACACGGTAATGCTCCATGCCAAGGACACGTCTTGCCGCCTCACGTACTGTTGCAAACGCCTCAGGCAGAAGATCATCCAGGGTTTCTCCCTCTGCCAGACGCTTCTTATATTCTCTTGTTTTTTCTCTCAGTTCTTCATCCGTTAATTTCTGCATCTCCGGGCGCAAAGATTCTGTTTTTTCCACCAGCGGCATGATACGTTTTACTTCACGCTGGCTGTGCGTCCCGAATACTTTTGAAAACACGTTCATAATTTACTCCTGTTTATCTTTATTTCTACATAAATTTACGCTACGGAATCTTCCGTATTTTAGTTCATTTACGAAATCTCTTCTATTCTATCACTTTCTTATACGGAAAACAATGAATTTTTCTTGAATAAAGTATGTCGGCGCGGCAGTTCCGCCGAAGAGCGAACCCTCCGCTTGCCGCCGGTTATATTCTGTGATATGATGATTTCCACAAAACATGCAAAACCCTCATATATCATTTACAGAACAGGAGTTTATTTTGAAGAAAAAGGAAGTTTTATTTATTGCCGGAATACTTGTCTTTGCCCTTGCCCTTTGGGGATTTCTGACAGTGCTGCGCCGCGGAGATTACGGCTCTGTCCGCATCACTGTAAACGGCGAAGAGTACGGAACCTACTCTCTGGCGGAGAACCAGAAGATTTCCATAAACGATACAAATGTATGTGAGATCAAAGATGGAAAAGTTAAAATGATCGAGGCGGACTGTCCGGATCACCTCTGCATGAAACAGCCGGCTGTGGGCAGTTCCGGAGGCACGATCGTCTGTCTGCCGAACAAAGTTGTGATAGAAGGAGAAAAAACCGCTGATTCAGAAACAGATTCCTCTGCTTTTGACACGGTCGTATAAGATATGTATCAGAAAAAAACAGCATATCTGGGAGTTTTCGCAGCCGTTGCCATTATTTTCGGCTATGTGGAATCCCTGTTCCCTTTTTTTGCGGGAATTCCCGGAATCAAGCTTGGCCTTGCAAATCTGGCCGTTCTCTTTATCCTTGAAAAATATACCTGGAAGGAAGCCGCTCTTGTTTCCGCAGTCCGGATTCTTGTCATCGGTTTTCTGTTCGGAAACATGTTCAGCATACTCTACAGTCTCGCCGGCGCGGCTCTCAGTCTTGCGGTTATGAATCTGATGAAAAAAAGAGCCGGATTCAGCATTCTCGGCGTCAGCGTTTCCGGCGGAGTTTCCCACAATATCGGCCAGCTCATCATAGCGGCTCTGATCGTGGAAAACACCGCATTTTTATACTATGCCCCTGTTCTCATTATTTCAGGCGTGATCACCGGGCTTTTGATCGGTCTTCTGACCCGGGAGGTTTTGAAAAGGATCCCGGATTCATAAAAAACCGCGGTCAATCAAAGCTATCCCGGATCGTATAAGTATTTTTCATCAGTTCAAACCTGGATTTCATTCCATCCGTCAGATAGATATTATGTTCTTCGTCTACAAAAGCCGCTTCTGCATTATATTTTTCCAGCAGAGGAAGCGCGTCCTCCGCCCCAAGGACAAAACATGCTGTAGACAGACCGTCTGCAAGCAGACCGTTTTCGCAGATTACTGTAACAGAAGTCAGCCCGTTCCATACGGGATAACCTGTCTCAGGATCCAGGATGTGATGATATCTTTTCCCGTCCTCCATGAAATATTTTTCATAGTCTCCGGAGGTGGAAAGAAATTCTCCTCCTTTTAACGTGATCACCCCAAGATATCCGCTTTCCTCCTCCCGGGGATCTCTAAGGGCCACTCTCCACGGAGTCTGATCCGGTTTTTTGCCATAGGCCATCACGCTGCTGCCGCCCAGATTCAGGATCATTCCGCAGACTTCTTTCTGATTCTTCAGGAAATCCATCACAATATCACAGCCGATTCCTTTTCCAGCAGCCCCCAGATCAAGAGCCGCACCGCCTTTCAGCGTTACTTCATTTCCCTCCAGGATCAGATTTTCGTATCCTGTTTCTTCCAGAAAACGGTCAAGTTCCTTCTGGTCAGGAACATGAGGATTTTCGCCTCCGATATCCCACAGCCGTATCACCTTTCCCATAGTGGGATCAAAAGCTCCTCCGGAGTCTTCCGCCAGTTTCAGCGCTTTCTCCAGATATCCTGCAAGAGTGTCCGAAACCTGCACTGTCTTTCCCTTTGCCTGGTTTATTTTATACGTTTCGGATCCTTTTTCTGTCCATGACAGGTATTTTTCTTCTGTTTCTCTCAGCATATCTCCGATCTCCGGATTCAGATCCTTACCGGAAGTATACAAAGTTTCCGACACTACCGTATCCATGGCAAAGTCCGTACCGGTGTACTGCTCTGTTTCCGCCCCCAAAACGGCGGCCGCCAGAATAAAAGACGCGCCTGCAACAGCAACCGCTGCCATGACCTTTTTATGTATATTTCTTTTCTTTTTTCTTTCTTTATTGTTCAAATCTGAATTTCTGTTCATTCTTCCGTCCTGTATCATTATCGTTCTATGAAGGAGATCAGCTTCCTGGTTTCCTCGCAGCCCCGCCTGGTTCCCGCCAGAATAGAGCAGGGTTTATGCAAGGTGATGGGGCTGGCGTCTATCTGAGCGATCACGCCTCCGGCTTCCTCCACAATTACGGACGCGGCCGCATAATCATATGGCTGGAGTTTCATTTCCAGATAGATCACATTACTGCCTGAAGCAATCCTGCAAAGATCCAGAGCGGCAGAACCGCCGCTTCTGATCGAAAGGCTTCTGCGGAAAAGCTCTTTTACCGTGTCAAACAGAACTTCAACATTTTCATCATTGTACCGGGCGCAGCCAAAGGCCGCAATTCCCTCGTCAATGGACTTGTCCTGTATTTTAAGCCTCTTACCGTTCAAAAAGCTTCCCTTTCCCCGCACTGCGCTGTACATTTCATCCACATAGGGATTATAGACGAATCCCGCGGCTATTTTTCCCTGGTAGGCCAATCCCACAGAAACACAGCTATGGTTGTAACGGAACATAAAATTGGTAGTCCCGTCTATAGGATCAATATAAAAGGTATACTCCCCGGACGCCTTGGATCCTGCGTTTCCCTCGGTCTCTTCTTCACCGAAAAACTCCGCTCCCGGAAGGATCCTTCCCAGTCCCTGTATCAGAAATTTCTGAATTTCCATGTCAAAATCTGTACAGAAATTAGCCGGTCCGTCTTTCTCATGTACCGCATCATCTGACAGCTTCGCATGGAGCATCTTTTGTCCTGCTTCCCGGATCAAGGTACAGATCTCCTCTTCCTGTTCCGGCGTGAGCGGAATCCAGGACGCATCTGTTTCCGTTGAATGATCCTGCTGTCCCTCCGTCTTTTCCTGAACCGGAACAAAAGTTTTTTCCTTCTCTGTATCTGCAGTTTCCGCTTTTATGATCGGCAGCCTGCTGCTGTCCTCAGCAGGCGGATTCCATTCTTCCGTATCCCAGCCTCCCAGTTTTCGGATATATGCAGCCGCGCGCTTTCTGCTCCGGTCAAAGCCCCAATATAACAGTCCTCCCAGCGCGCCGCCCAAAGTATTGAAAAACAGATCTGTAAGCTGAAAAGTTCCGATTTTCAGGAAAAGCTGGCAAAGTTCTATCAGCAGAGAAAATCCAAAACTGACATATACGCTCCTGGCTAGTACTGTCTGCAGCGGCCGTTTTTTGTTATGTTCCTTTTCTTCCAGCATCCAGAACAACAGCGGGATCATGGGAAGAAAAAGGATCAGATTTTCTATATTTTCCGTATAAATGCTTCCGTCCTCTTTATGGAAGCCCCAGACTCCCAGAACATTATCCAGAGGGTTTCCCCAGATAGATCTGCAGAACAGAGTTCGGAACAGCATCATACATATATAGAATACAAGAAAAAACTGTCTGCGGAACAGAGTGTTTGTCCTGAACTCCTGTATCCACCCCTGCACCACCGGGCCCACCCCTGTCTTCCGCGCACGCATATAAGCGGACATAAACAACACGGCGATCACAAGGGACGCACCGCCGGCCTGATAAAGGGCAGCCAGAACATTCCCGATAATTTGAATAAGGTATTCCATGATTTATCACCTCGTTTTTCAGCGTTGATAGCGTTAATGTACAAGGGACAACACATCCCCTGTTTTCTTACGAGCCTATTATAATGGAACAGGAGATAAAATTCAATTCCGGGAGACAGAAATGCTTCCTATTAAGTCCATTTCGTTCTAAATCATCATAGTCCATTTTGTTCAGGTCTATACTCTCAAAAAAGGAGGGGATCTGATGAAATTCCAAAGGCTGCATGATTTAAGAGAGGATTCTGATCTATCCCAGAAACAGATTGGCGAAATCATCCATGTCAGCCAGCGTACTTACTCTCATTACGAAACAGGAAGCCGCTGTATTCCCATAGAAACCTTGATCCGTCTGGCGGATTATTATAATACCAGTATCGATTTCCTAGTGGGAAGGACCGACAAAAAAGAACGGTTTTAAAAAAGCCCGGATGCCTGCGCCGCATCCGGACTTTTTCTCATTCTTTATCTTTCGTCAGCTCATAGTAGAATATGTACTGCTGCATGATTCCTCTCATGCCGCGGTATCTTCTGTTAGGAAACCCTCTTTTATAATGTTTCTCCAGCACCTGGTGAATATGCGTATCAATAGGAAAAGCGTCCATGTGATGAAGCGCAAAAAGGCAGATGCAGTCCGCTACTTTTTCACCTACACCGCAGAGCTTTATCAGCTCCTGCCTGGCCCGGCGGCAGGAACGCATACCTGCAATCTTCTCCAATGAGATTTCTCCCATATCAATACTCTTTGCAGTTGAAACAATATAACGGGCCCGGTATCCCAGTCCCAGACTCCGCAGCTCTTCCTCCGTGGCTGCCGCCAAAGCGGATACTGTGGGAAATGCATAATATTCCGTACCGTCCGGCGCTTCTTTCTTTTCTCCGTAATGAGTGCAGAGAGCCTCAATACACTTCCGTATCCTGCTTATATTGTTCTGCTGGGAGATCAAAAATGTAACGATCATCTCCCACAGATCCTGCCTGAGAATACGGATGCCTTCCCCTTTCGCGGCCGCTGTGCACAGATATCTGTCCCGGGGATTTACAGCGTCTATATATCGGCTGTAATCATTATCCAGGTCAAAATAATTGATCCAGATTCCCAGAAATTCCGTATCGCTGCAATGAAAATCCACTACAGCACCTTTCTGTTCCATCTTCAGATAACGGTCTCCTGCGATCAGCACATATGTATTCTTTCCTGTTTCCTTCATCCGGAAACACTGTCCGGACCGGCAGATCTGTTCCAGGCTGAAATGATCCAGTTCTACAGTAATCATCTGCTTTTCTCCTTTTGTCCTACATCTGGTGCCGCACAATCTTATACTCGTCTCCGGACTGATAATATGGGCATTCTCTGAAACCGCTGCTGACAAATCTGTAATACTCGTCTTCATCCAGACTTACATCGCAGTAATAGCCTTCACTGTCCTCATCGTAAACATAATTGGCACAATACTCACAGCTTGTACTCCGCTTCATATTCTGTATCTTTTCCTCCTTGTCAGGCTTTTCCCGTTTTGCCGTCCTGCGAATACTTTATTCCGGAATATTCGCAGCCGTTCTTACAAAATATTCTCCTTCTTCGCGATTTTCACAAGCCGGCTGGTTCCCAGTCTTGACGCGCCCAGCTCAATAAATCTCTCCGCATCCGCGAAGGACTGGATCCCGCCTGCCGCCTTGATCCGCACGCCTTTTCCTACATGCCGGCGGAAAAGTTCCACATCCTCAAAGGTTGCTCCGCCTGCCGCGAATCCTGTGGAGGTTTTAATATAATCCGCCCCTGCATTTGTAACAATCTCGCACATCCGTATTTTTTCTTCTTTGTCCAGAAGACAGGTTTCGATAATAACCTTCAGCACATGGCTCTCCGCGGTTTCCTTTATCGCCCGGATTTCCCTTTCCACATAATCGTATTTTTTCTCTTTCAGAGCCCCGATATTGATTACCATATCCAGTTCATCCGCGCCGTTATTTAAGGCGTCCTCTACTTCAAATACTTTGGCGCGGGTAGTGTGGTTTCCATTTGGAAAGCCGATCACTGTGCATACGTTCAGCCGGTTTCCCAGATAATCTCTGGCTTTTTTTACAAAACAGGGCGGAATACATACAGACGCTGTATGATAAAAAACAGCATCGTCGCAAAGTCTGCGTATTTCCTCCCAAGTGGCTGTCTGAGCCAGAAGTGTGTGATCTACCCTTGCCAAAATTTCCTGATATGTCATATTGTATCCTCCTTATCTATTCTGTTCGGTCTTTTTAAGGCAGCCGATTACCGTAGTTTTATTTCCTATGTCAGCACGGTAGATACTTTTTCATATAACGACGTAATCCTTCGTCACAGACATAGACATATGTTCCCTCGATTCCACGTGCCATCAGAACTGTATAAATATTCTGCAAAAGTTCAAGCTGTTCTTCTTCCGAGGTTCCTCTTTTCATCATTTTATCAAAAAATTTTGTTTCATTGATTCTGATTTTGCCAAGCTCCTCATCAAAATACAACTCAGGACCGATCACCACACCCGCGTAGTTCAGATCCAGACCATGAAGAGAGTAGACACTTCCCATTTCATACTTTAGATTTTCGTTGTAAAGCCATCCTGTTGTACGGCTGTTCCATTTCACCGAAACACCTTCCAGCATAATGCCAAAAGTATCCGCCTTCTTTTCTTTAGACCATTCCCAGCCATAACCCGTACATATCCGGCAAAGTCCATACTGTTCTTCCTTCTCAAAAATCTTTTCCTGCATTTCTTTGAAGGAGTCAAATAACTTCAGATCATAATTTTCAAAATACTTTGGAGAAGAGCTTTTCCGTTTTCCAAAAGATAAACCCTATGTCCCGGATGATCCAGATAACGTTTCAGGGCTTCTTCTTTGGTCATTTTATTTTCAAAAACAAAAGTTTTTATTTTCAGCATGGTATCCTTTACCCACTCCAAATGTCGTTTTAAGGTTTCTTATTTCTTTTTTTCACAGCAGCGTAAACCGGTTTCTCTGAAAGGTCAGGATTCCCTCGTCTCTCATTTTTCCCAGTTCGCTGGACATGGCGCTTCGATCCACCGAAAGATAGTCCGCCAACTGCTGTCGGTTAAAAGGAATTTCAAAAGTTTCTCTGTTCTGCTTTCTTGCCTCGTCCGACAGATAGGAAATCAGCTTTTCCCTGGTAGACCGCTTTGACATATGTCCAAGTTTCTGCATTAGCATCCTGTTCTTCTCCGAGATAGCAGAAAACAGGTTCTGTACTACCAGAGAATGAAATCTGCACGCGGAGGAACAGACAGTAAGGATCTTTTTCACACTAAAAAAAATAACGGTACTGTCTTCCACCGCAACCACATCATTCAAAATGGCGCTGCTGCCGGGAGCCGCATAAGCTTCTCCGAACATCTCGCCTGCGTTCAGCACATTAATGATACTTCGGTTTCCCCAGTAATCATCCTTCTGAATATGGATCCGTCCTTCCGCCAGCACAAAAATATCCCGGACGCTCTCCCCCTGACAGAAAATATAACTGCCTTTTTCATATCTGCCTTCCGCTGCCTGCAGACAGTCCAGCATCGCCAGAATCTCTTCCTCACCTACACCCGCAAATAATCGTGTTCTTTTTAAAACCGGAATATATTTTTTCATAAAAATCATCTTTCTGTTGTAAATACAACCGTTTTGTTTTAAATATCATATTATAATCTCCCTGTAAAGTCAATGTCTGATACCTGCCGAGAGCATGGAGGTTCCCTGCTGCGGAGGAATTATTTCACTGAAGGAGGATCTATAGAATGAATACCAAAATGTTTTGTTTTCAATGCGAACAGACCGCCTGCGGCAAAGCCTGTACAGGTGCAGCCGGGGTATGCGGCAAAAAGGCGGATACCGCCGTACTTCAGGACAGGCTCACCGGTGCTCTCATCGGGCTTGCGAGGGCATCGGAAGGAAACGAATCTCTTCTGACAGAAACTACGCACCGTCTGGTTATAGAAGCTCTTTTTGCCACTCTCACCAACGTAAGCTTTGACAATGACACCATTTCCGCTCTGACCAGACGTGTGGAAGAAGAAAAAAGCAGGCTTATTGCTGACTGCGGCGGCTGTGCTTCTGACTGCGGGCACAATGAAGATTATGATATGAACCGTCTCTGGTCAGCCGATGAAGATATCCGCTCGCTGAAATCCCTGATTCTTTTCGGTATCCGCGGTATGGCGGCCTACGCGTACCATGCGGCTGTTCTGGGTTATATAGATAAAGAAGTGAACCACTTCCTTTACAAGGCGCTCCTTGCCGTCGGCATGGACCACTGGGGCATGAATGAACTGCTTCCCATTGTTATGGAGACAGGTGAGATCAATCTGAAATGCATGGCCCTTCTTGATCAGGCAAATACAGAAACCTACGGACATCCCGCCCCCACAGAAGTAAGTCTTACAGTGGAAAAGGGCCCCTTCATTGTCATCTCAGGACATGATCTTTTTGATCTGAAAAAACTTCTGGAACAGACAGAAGGCAAGGGGATCAACATCTATACACATGGAGAAATGCTCCCTGCGCACGCTTATCCGGAACTGAAAAAATATCCTCATCTGAAGGGTAATTTCGGTACCGCATGGCAGAATCAGCAGAAAGAATTTGCAGAGCTCCCCGCTCCCATACTCTTCACCACAAACTGCCTCATGCCTCCGAAACCCAGCTACGCAGACCGCGTATTCACTACCGAAGCCGTATCCTATCCGGAGCTTACACACATCGGCGAAGATAAAGATTTTAGTCCGGTAATCGAAAAGGCACTGGCTCTTGGCGGTTATTCTGAAGATAAAACCTTCACCGGAATCAATGGAGGAACAAAGGTAATGACCGGATTTGCCCGGAACACCGTCCTTTCTGTGGCGGACAAAGTCGTTGAGGCTGTAAAGTCCGGCGCCATTAAACATTTCTTCCTGGTTGGCGGCTGCGACGGTGCAAAAGCAGGCCGGAATTATTATACGGAATTTGTAAAACAGACCCCCTCCGACAGTATTGTCCTGACTCTTGCCTGCGGCAAATACCGCTTTAATGATCTGGATCTTGGAACGATCGGCGGCCTTCCCCGCATCATGGATATGGGACAGTGCAACGACGCCTACAGCGCTATTCAGGTAGCCGCAGCTCTGGCGGATACTTTTGGCTGCGGCGTGAATGATCTGCCTTTGTCTATGGTTCTCTCCTGGTATGAACAGAAGGCGGTCTGCATCCTTTTAACGCTTCTGCACCTTGGCATTAAAAATATCCTTCTCGGGCCCTCCCTTCCGGCTTTTATATCTCCCAATGTGCTGAACTATCTGGCGGAAAACTATCAGATTGCTCCTATAAGCACTCCAGAGGAAGATCTGAAAAAACTTCTTGGATAAAAACAAAAGAGCAGTTTTCCCGCAGGTTTCATATTTCCACGCCTGCCAGGAAACTGCTCTTTCCATTTTCTATTTTCCATCCCGCATTTTCAAAATCCCATACATTCTCTCATCAAGATACCGCTGCAGCACCGGCTCCGGATCAAAGCCAACGCCGTGATAATATTCCTCCGCCACAGGTCCGCCGATGGCTGCCAGCGTATCACTGTCGCATTTCAGACGGAACACATTTCTTAAAAAACTCTCGTAGGAATCGCTCTCATAAAAGCACCTCATTGCCGGAGGAACGCTTCCCATACAGGTTTCATTCCACTTATAAATATGTTCCAGCTCATCCATGCTTTTATCAATACTGTATTCATACCGATCCGCCGGATATTGTTCCAGTACATAATCAAAAATCTGCTGTCTGGATTTTCCATGGCGGGCCATCCAGATACAGACGGCAGTTACAACAGCCCCCTTGATCCCTTCCGGATGATCATGGCTTACCGCTGCAGATTGTTCCGCCATGGCAGCTACGTCCTCCAGCTTCTCGTAATATTCTCCCACAAAGGAGACTCTCATTGCAGAACCGTTTCCAAGACTATTGTAAGGACCGGACTTCTTTCCGTATATCCACTGATAAAACTTCCTGCCGTATCCGCTGTTGGGATAATACCGTCCTACTTCCCGCATAGTCTTTGCCAGATCTGTATTTTGAAGTGCTATAATAAAGTTGTAACGGAAGTGGCTAATAAGATATAATCAATTTTACAAAGAAAAGAGGTACACATTATGCCACAAAGTTACACGCCAGAATTTAAAAAGAAGATTGTCCGTCTCCATTTAGAGGAGGGACGCACCTATAAAAGTATTACTGCAGAATATGGCGTATCCAAAGCCAGTATTTCCAAATGGTGCAGTGAATTCAGTGAAGAATGCCAAGCCAAAGCCGATATCAATCCCAATACCCTGAACGAAGCAGAACTTATGAAAGAGATTTTAAGGCTCCGAAGAGAACTGGAAGAATCAAGGAAAGAAAATCTTTTCTTAAAAAAAGCGGCGGCATTCTTTGCAAAGGAAATCGATTAGAGGCTTATCGATTTATTGAGGAACATCATAAACTGTTTGGCTTACGCTGGCTGCTTCGCAGGCTCGAAATCTGTCCAAACGCATACTATAACTACCGGAAACACCGGAAGGCGGATTATTATGCCAGGAAAGCAGAAGTACAGGCACAGATTCAGGAGATTTATCATGCTCACAATGGTGTCGACGGTTATCGGAGCATGAAAGTCTATCTGGAACGCAAAGGCTATTCTTATAGCGCCGTTACGGTTCATAAATATATGAATACGGAGCTTGACCTCCGTTCCATCGTCCGTCCAAAGAAGCCGGGATATGAACATGGAAAACCGCATAAGGTATTCGATAATCAGCTGAACCAGAATTTTACAGCAGATGAAATCAACCGGAAATGGTGCACGGATTTTACCTATCTGTTCCTTGCGAATCATGAAGTACGCTATAACTGTACCATTATAGATCTGCATGACCGAAGTGTGATTGCCAGCATAACGGACCGCAATATCACCAGTGACCTTGCGATCCGAACGCTTCGGAAAGCACTGGAATCCCAGTCCGCCATCAAAGAGGGACTCATTCTGCATTCAGATCAGGGATCGCAATATACATCGAAAGCATTTATTGAATTCTGTAAATCGGTACATGTGACACAGAGTATGAGCAAAGCAGGATATCCGTATGACAATGCACCGATGGAGCGTTACTTCAACACTTTGAAAAACGAGTGTACAAACTTATACGAATTCACAACAGAAGAAGCACTCTATCAAAAAGTAGAAGAATTTGCATACGTTGACTATAATCATGTACGCCCTCACAGCTTCAACGGCTATCGCACACCATACGAGGCACGAATGGCAGCATAGTTGCCAAGCGATATTTTTTAGCCACAAGTGTTACAAAAAAGCTTGACCACAACATTTTCCAGAACCGCCTTTTTTACAGCCAGCGTCATAACTGTGTCATCTGTGAATCTGCATTTTTCTGTAAAAATTCGGCAGTTTTTCCAGTCAAGGTCCGCCGGCCTGTGAAACTCAAACTGTGAGCCTGCAATATCTCCAAGAACAGCTCCTATTACCGCCATTATATCATCCTCCTGTTTTTTATAAAATCCGGCAGAGTGTATCATTTGCAGCCATGTTTTTTATTCTTACAAGAACGCTAGCGTTAATGTACAAGGGGCAACACGCTCCAAGCCGCGTGATTTCAGCGGTTGGAGTCTTTGAGTCGAAAAGGAGTTGATTTCTGTCTCTTTAAGGCACTTGATTGACGCGTACAGGACGTACGCGGAATGAAAGTAACGCAAAAGAGGCAGAAATCAGCCCTTTATCGACCGTATTGTCCCCTTATACATTAACGCTATCCACAGCGCAGGATAAATATTCCGCGAGTTCTCCACCAGATTCACAATGTTCCTGTATAAACTTCTTAAATACTTCCCTGATCCGGCCTTCCGCCTCCTGTGCTCTTTTCCCCGCAAGAACGCCTTTTATCCGCAGATAATCCCGCTCTGTAAATTCCGTCTCATTCCACCCTTTTCTGTTCTCTCAGTGCGTTCTCCCTCTCTTTCAGGATCAGTTCCGCATCTTTTTCGGAAAGAACCAGTCCGAATTTTTCCGCAGTCTGATTCGTTTCCAGCACCTTGCCAAGCTGGTTCTGGATTGATTTTCAGAATCTTTTTTTATCCGAATATTTCCTCAAACGCACTCGTCACTGTGACAGAAACGTATGGTTTATCTCCTTCCATATCCTGAACGATCTCCAGTTTATCTCCGTAAGTGCTTGTCATATTTCCCGGCTGCTTACAAACACTGTTCCTCGCCACGCTCATTCTGGGATCCGCCACGCGGCAGAACTGGTCGTAAAGCGCCTGACTGGCTGCAAGGGCTGTGTCGGAACCGCTGGAATATACATATTTCCACTGGGCTTTTGCCACTCTTCCATTCTGAAAGGTCAAGATCAGAGAAGCCGGTTTTTCCATTAAAGTAGGTACGGAAAAATACTGTGTCTCCTGATCCACTCCAATCTGCACCAGATAGGAGGTTCCCAGGGCTTCCAGTGCCTGCGCCTGCTCCCATCCGAAAATTTCTCTTATTTTTCCAATGCTGCGCACTGCTTCATCATCTGGAACGACAATATTATCTGTTTCCTCTGTGGATACAGGCCCTCCTTCTGCAGAAGCCTGAGAGGCGGCCGGAGCCGCCCCTGCAGTTGTAAAGGTCTGGATCTCTCCGGCATACTCCTGACCGTCCTGGATCACAAAAAACTGATACTTATACGAAGTTCCCGGCGTCAGCGCGATCCCCAGCTCTCCCTGCACGTCATACCACATGTTAAAGCGGCTTTCCGGGCGCTGGCAGTCCTCCACATGTCTTGTAAGGAGCGTATCGTTTGCATCCCACAGATAGCAGCCTACCTGAGCCACCGGGTATCTGGCAGGATTATCCACTTTTGCCGAAAGTACCGCCGTTGTCTCCTGTATCTGAGGCTGATCATAATTTATCGTATAGCCGGAAACCGGAGCCTGCGCCGCTGTACTTCCGTCCCAATGGAAGAACGTATACTGCGGATCGCCAATCTCAATCGTGGCTCCCACCCATGCCTGAGTATAGGAACCGTCCCAGGCGTTCTGCTGGATCACAGTGACTGTATTCCCGGAAACCGCCTTTACGATCGCCCAGTGAACGCTGTAATTATCACGGATGATATCGCCCACCTGCGGCGAAGACGTTTCCGCGAAACTGCCGGAATCCACAAGCGGCGTAGAATATATATCGTTCAGTCCATAAACATTCTGCCCGTATACCTGGCTGTAAAAGCGTTTTACAAAGGCCGCACAGCTGTATGTGGCATCCGTATCCACACTTGAATCATAGGGCCGGTACAGCGCTTCCACAGTCACGCCGTTCACCGTAATACTATCCACCACTCCAGAATCAATGGAAACAAAGTTATAATTCTGCATTCCCGCCTTAACGTCCGTCGGATGAAAACAAAATCCTGCCAGCATCATAGCCGCCGCTCCGCATACAACTGATCTAAAAACAACTTTTCTCATATTTTTTATCCTCCTTCATGAATGATCTTCTTTTTACGGACGGTTTCGTTTTACGAAAACCGCCGTCCTTTGTTTTGATATATTCATTGTACAGGATAAAAAAACAAATTTGTTTTTCCCTCTCGTTAGATCAGATCATACAGTTCGTACAGAGAAAGTATGCTCTGAAGCGTCATTTTGCGCCCCATGAGCTGTCGGTAAGTGGCGGATTTCACCCGTCCTTTCTCTTTCTGTTCTTCCATTTTTACTACAGTTTCTTCATATTCCCTCTGCACAGCACACAGCATTTTTTCAAAATTCTCCAGACGTTCCTCATTCATTTGATACATCCTCCCATATCATCCGGCAGATAGACCGGGCTTTGGCTACCTGTCGCCGGTCTGCCATTACACTCCCGCCAGCTTCTGCAATCTCTCAAAGAGATGGGAAGTCGCATAGAAAGTTGTCTCATAGTGCATATAATCCAGTATATTCTCATCCCATAAAACCCGCAGAACAGGAGCAAATTCCTCATCCCCGTCCCAGAACTGAAGGATCACATCCATAAAATCAAACAGCGGGATTTTGTAAGAAACATCCCCCACCTTTTCCGGAGTTCCGCCCAGCTTTACACAGGCATCCTGAAGCTGGGAGCACCTGCCGGAAAAACACGCAGCGTTTTTCGCAAACATGTCCGGCCCCGGAGCCGAAGCCACAACCAGCCCCTTCAGGGCGTTCAGAGATACAAACTGTCCTGAAAGCCTGCAGTCCGGTTTTGAGTAGCAGAGAACGTCAAAAATCGTCATGCTCACATTATAATCCGCATGAACCCAGGAATTTTCTTCATTGGAATAATATTCTACTTTGCCTCCGGTCCGGCTGATCCGGCATTCCTGTCCAATAAAATTCATAAACAGATATTCTTTCGTGTTTTTCAGCCCGAATTTATCTATCATCTGCTGCTGGTCATACTCCAGGAATTTCTTTTCCATAGAATTCCTTGTCACTTCATAATTTGAGATTGCTGAACGTTCCATACTTCCTATTGCTCTCCATTTTTTTGAAAAATCCATCCTAGAAAAAATACTGCGCTGTTCCTCAATATCCGATCTTCTTCAAAACACGGTCCACTGTTTCTGCCAGAGAAATACTGAATTCTTCCGTCAGCCAGGGCGTTTCCTCCCCTCTGACGCAACGGCCCAGTTGTTCCACTTCCAGACAGTAATTGTTCGGAACTTCCACTGTATGCAATTCATCCAGACCATCAAAGGTGCGTATACGATAAGTAAGATTTCCCGGCGCGTTAAAAGCAAAATTTTCCGAGACGATCGAACCTTTTGAACCATGAATCTGGAAACGGTCCAGGGCGGAATTTTTTTCTGTCTCCAGCACCATTCCACAATCAAAATGCGCCTTCAGCCGGTCAGGATATTCGAAAATTCCCGTGGTATACATATCAATGCCTTCTTCCGAAAAGCTGCTGGCCGCATGAATCTTTTCCGGTTTCTTCCCGATCATCCGCTGAAGAAAACTCATAGCATAGACGCCGATATCATAGGTGCATCCTCCCAGCGTTTCCCTTCGCATGCGGATGTTGCTGTGATCATAATCTGAGGTGATCAGGGCAGCCTCTGCATAACGCAGCTCACCGATCACACCATCCTCCACTGCTTTTCTTATTTCTTTAATATAGGGGCTGTGCTGATAAGCAAATGCCTCCATAAGAAACACCTGATTTTCCCCTGCCGCCTGAAACATCTCTCTGGCCTGCGCAGCCGTAGGCGCCAGCGGCTTCTCGCACAGTACATGTTTTCCATGCTGCAGCGCTTTTATGGTCCATTCATAGTGCATAGTATTGGGAAGGGGAATATATACCGCTTCGATCTCCGGATCCTCCAAAAGTTCCTCGTAGCTTCCATAAGCTTTACGGAAACCATACTTTTCTTTAAATCTCTGCGCCTTCTCCATGCTCCTTCCCGCTATAGCAGTCATCTCGCAGTTCTGCGCCAGCTTCATGCCTCGTGCCGTATCGCGTTCAAAAATATAAGCGGTTCCCAGAACACCCCATTTGATTTTTTCCATTTTTCTTCCCTCCTGTAATTATACAGATTGTTTTGCATTAGTCTTCTTATTTTCTGATTTTACCATATTGGACACTAATAATCTATATGAAAGAATAGCGTCAATGTACTTATGTTTTATTTTTCCAATCTGTTCCCAAAAGAAAACAGGAGACATTTTTATGCCTCCTGAAAATCAATACTTCCCCGTTTCCATCTCTTTTTTGATTCTGATAAGTTTTACTCCGCAATATATAATAAGATACAGGTAAACTATGAGAAGAATGCTTAAAAATACAGTAATTCCACTTCCCGCTCCTTCTTCAGCCGCCATATACACATTAGGTATAACGCAGCACAAAAGGATTGCAAGACATGGCAGCATACGCGTCTTCATAATGTGCATGATCATGTCTATTTTAGTAACGGTATCTGAAAAGATTTCCCCCTCGTTTTCTTCCTCCACTTCTGCCGCCGGTTTACGAAAATACAGCCATCCCAGGCAGGAAGCTGCATATTCCCAGCCATAATCGGCAAACATCTGGAAATAATCGCTGTTTCCGGAAGAATTCTTAAAATCCAGACGGTAGATCACATCCTCCGGCTCGCATCTTTCAAATCTGAAAAAACAGGGCGGCTTCATTTTCGTAAGTTTCCATCCGTTCCGATGTTCCTGCCGAAGCCAGTTTTCCTCTTCTTTAAAGTCAGCGATAGTGTAAAAACGAATCATTGTTTTTTTATCTTTCATAGTAGCTCCTCCCGGCTGTTCCTGTACAATCGTTCAATACGGCGGATTTCCATGTTCAGGACTTCGCGGCCCAAATCCGTGATTCTGTAAAGCTTTCTTTTGTTTTCTTCACAGCAGAAACTGATCAGGCCGTCTTTCTCCATCTTTGCCAGAGTTCCATACATAGTTCCCGGACTGATACTGACCTCTCCCTTAGTCATCTTTTTAACCATCTGTCCGATCCCATAGCCATGCTGGGGCTTTTGAAGGCAGAACAAAATATAAAATCCCGTTTCCGTCATTGGAACATAAATACGTTTGATCCTATTGTCCATATGCACCTCTTATATTTCATCTCGATATATCGAATCTCGTTATATAAACTATATCGTAGTTCGATATAATTGTCAAGGAGGAAACCTGATTTTGAATACAAAAACCGCTATAAACCATTTTCTTCTGGTTTATAGCGGTTCCGTGTAGATTTATCCTTTATATTTTGAGAGATTATTCTTTCAATCTATTCATTTATTTCCACGTACTGCATTCGCCACGCCAAGTACTGCGGCAAACAGCACTCCGGCCACTGGCCAGATGATCCAGGTTGTATCCCATTTCCCGCTTATTAAGCTGAATCCCAGATAAAGAGCTGTCACAAGACACCAGTATATTCTCGATAAAGGCAAATTATTCTTTTTCTGGAGCTTCTTTTCCCTGGAGTACTCTCCCTCTTCCAGAAGAGCCTGATAGCTGTCATAGATCATTCCGGACCAGACAAACAACGCCACGCCGCATGCCACAAAAACAAGGATAAGGGCAACAAGATTTACATACACAGATTCAGGAGCTTCAAACGCCGCAGCGATCATTAACGGTATCGCACTGATAATACAGAGGACTACTCCGCAGATCACACAGTTTCTATGCACACCGGCAAAATTGTCCCTGCGGGTCTGCGCAAGGCCCGCCACTCCGTATTCCGTGGCAATGCTCTCTTTTTCTATAAATTCATACGGCTCCATTTTCATTCCATAAGAAATAAATACAGCCCCTGCACAGGCAATTATCAGCAGAATAATAATCGTACCAATCCCTCCGGCCATATCTTCACTTATAGGAATTTTTTTATGTTCTGCATTTCCTACCAAAAGAATCAACGGTATTGGAGAGAAAACACAGGCTGCTGCTGCAGCCGCCACACGGGGAGCATATTTTTTTATCAGTTCCAGATACTCTCCTGCCGTTTCCGGACAGACTTTTTTCAGACTTTCTTCATTTTCCATTCCGCTTTCCACTGTCGGCTCACGATCCGTCTCCGGCTTTTCCATCTCATCTTTCAAAAGATAGTCTGTACTGACCTCAAAAATCTGACTGAGCCTGATGATTCTTTCCAGATCCGGTATGGAAGTTCCGCTCTCCCACTTGGACACTGACTGACGGGATACTCCAAGCTGCATGGCAAGCTCTTCCTGAGACCATCCGTTTTGCTTGCGAAGGTTTAAAATTTTTTCTGCTAGTATCATCTCATTTTTCCTTTCCTGATGCCATTTTTACTGTCTGCGTTTTAGAGGAACAACATGACACTTAAAGCGTATTCTTATTTGTACATGAACACTGTCGTCCTCTGGTATGCCACAATTCTAGCAAAACTCCCGGTTGCATGCCACCAATCCCCCTTGAAAATCTGTCAACCGGCAGTTGCAATGCTGTAAATCCGGGGCTTTCACAGTATGCCGCGCGTCAGTATCCTCTCAAACACAGTAATCTGTCCTGTTTCCGCTATCTGGCCTCAGTTTACTCTGATCAGACATTTTACTTCAGCTCCCTGTTCTTTATGGTTGCCAAATTCCAGCCGTCCTCCCTGTTCTTCCAGAAATCTTTTTGCAATGGCAAGTCCCAGTCCCTGATGCTTTCTGTCATGACGGCTGCTGTCTCCACTATAAAATTCCCGGGCTGCATATTCCAGATCCTTTTGAGAAAATCCCGGACCATGATCGCGGACAGCCGCCTCCAGATATTTCCGCCCGTCTCTGCTGCACATTTGTATCCGTACTTCCAGCCCTGATTTTTTGTCTGTACGCTCAGCGCCATTACTCAGAACATTTTTCCATGCCCGAAGGATGCTCTCGGGAACACAGGAAATTTCACCGCCTGACATTTCAGACGTACTCGGTCTGCCCCTGTACGGCACTTCCATTCCCGTTCCCCGGAATTTCTCTGCTTCTTCGGATTTCCCCGCTGCTTTTTCCTCCGGTATTTCTATATCAAAGATAACAGGAATCTTCTCTGCTGCGGCTACCTGCACCGCCGCCTGACGAAGCATTCCGCACAGCCGGACACAGGAAATTTTCCCGGCCTCGTATTCCATACTGATCCCATATAATACTTGTCTGATATGTTCCAGATACTGTTCAATATCGCTCACATTTGACAGGATATATTCTGTACATTCTTTGTTTTCCAAAGATAATTCTTCTTCCGCCAAAAGCTCCGCATTTCCCTTGATAATCGTAAGGGGCGTCTTGATATCATGAGCCAGGGAAGCCAGCTGCTCCTGCTTCTGCTGTTCCATATCCCACTGCGCTGTCAGAGACTCTCTGAGCGTTTCTTTCATATGTGAAAGCGACGACATCACTGCGTCGATCTCTTTGATGTCCGAGGGATGCGTTTCAAATTCCAGATCATTTGACCCGATCTTTTCCGTAATCTCCCGCAGCTCTCCCAGTTCTCTGTTCACTTTTCCGGCAAAATATCTGGAAAGAAAAACGGCATTTATAACAAAAAGCACCCCGTCCAGTATGAAGAACAAAAGCTCCGGACCAGGCAGGATACGGTTCAGCACATCCCAGGAATATCTCATATACAGATCATACCGTACAATACAGATATTGCCGTTTTCCTGGGGGATAAAACGATAATAATTTCCTGCCGAAGCGTACATATTTTCATTTTTATACTTCGCCCAGGCCGGTTCCCTTTCTTCTTCCGTAAAAATTCCTGATATCCAGTTTCCCTGCTCATCATATATTCCGTATGAGCAGCCGGGGGGAATCCATTGTTCCGGCGAGCTGCCGGCGCGCTGAATCTCCACAGTATATTCTGTCAGTTGATTTTCCGCGTAATTGGCGGGCAGGATCCATCCTGCATAAGCGCAGATAAAAGCCAGAAGAATATTCCCGGCAACGATCAGAACCGTATTTACACAAAATAAAACCGCAAATTTCAGGAACAGTCCTGACAATGTTTTCTGTTTCTTTTTTATTTCCACCGATATCCGATCCCCCATACTGTCTCAATAGGATTTATTTCAAACTTCTGAAATTTCGCCCGTATATTTTTTACATGCTCGGTGATCGCCGAATCGCTGCTGTCACCGTCGTATCCAAATACATGCTCTAAGATCCGTTCTTTGGAAAACACCTGACCCCGGTTCAGCGCCAAAAATTCGCAGATACCGTACTCCGCTTTTGTAAACGCGATTTCCGCATCCCTGCAGAAAATCTTTCTCTCCTGAAGCGAAAAACGCACTTCACCAACATAGACGGCATGTTTCTTCTCTCTGTTTTCCCGGCGGATATGAGCGGCCACTCTCGCCCGCAGCTCTCCGATCCCAAAAGGTTTTGTAATATAATCATCTCCGCCGATCCCAAGACCTTCCATCAGGTCTTTTTCTTCTGTTTTGGCTGTAAGGAACAGGATCGGACAATCCACCTGATCCCTGATCTTCCGGCACAGAGTGAATCCGTCTGTTCCCGGCATCATCACGTCCAGCAGGATCAACTGGTATTTTCCCAGGGAATTTTCATCCAGCTTTAAAGGATCGTCCAGAACCGTCACCATATATCCCGATCTGGAAAGAGCCTTACGGATCACCTCAAGGATTCCTCTGTCGTCGTCTATCGCCAGTATTTCAATCATTGCACTGCCTTCCTTCAAAATAGTGATACCACAAACCAATTATGACACAGATAAAAACCAGGAGCAACAGACAGATAAAAACAGTTCTCTGTAATTCTGAAAAATACATCGCGCCTGATTTTTTTCGGTATATGCCGGCCAACGCGAACATCGCTCCTCTTGCGCTCCAGGTACAGGGAAAAAACTGCCACCTTCCCTCGCCCAAACCTGTAAGAAACAAAGCGGACAGCAAAAACTGCACCACTCCCGCACACTGAGACACAGTTCCGGAAAACGCCAGGTTCAGAAACAGATGCTCCAGGTACAGCGGAAGGCTTCCCAGAAAAAGCGCCGCCGCCAGAAGAAGATATATTCCGGCTGTAAGACTTCTTCCTTCTGCGGGATCAGAAGGCAGAAGAAGGAAGGAGCCTGCTCCAAAAAGAGCCAAAGCTCCTGTTATCGCCAGCAGTCCCATTCCGGCAAGCGCCAGGTATTTCGCTGCCAGTCCTTTCCATTTTTCTTTCCAGCCCCCCAACAGAACCTGAAAATGATTCTTCTCCTCCAGCCGTATGTTTCCCGCGCATACAATACTTGCCATAAACGGCAGAGACACACCTATCACCTGCGCATAGCCGGATATCCGGTTTATCTCGTCCCATCCGGAAAACCGGTAATACAGCAAAAACACCCCGCATCCAAGCGCCGGAACACCTATATGAAGAAGCGGCAGAAAAGTATGTCTCATTTTCAGCAGCTCCCCTCTCATCCCCCGGATAAAAGCCTTCATTTTGAAGCCACCTGCCTTTCAAACCATCTTCTGCTCCCCGCCCAGAATAAGGCAAACCAGAGCAGCGCCGCAGGAATACCGATAAACAGACTGTTTATTTCGGCAAGTCCGGGCGAGTAAGTCATCTGTCCCGGCTGAAGGATCAGTCCGTTGGGCAGCACGCCCAGAACAGGACACATCAGTCTTGCGGTGATAGCTCCCGGAAATAAGGCGAACCAGGGTTTCAAAGAAACAAAAGCCGACAAGACAACATAAAATCCCATATGAAGGACCAGCATCAGAAAAGTTCCCGTTTTCTGGGACAGAAACAGACAAAAAGGGATCTCCCACAGAGTGGTCAGCCATATGATGATCCCTGCCAGAATCTGCATTTTCAGGGAAGGAGCAAAAATAAACTGTACATGCAGGACTTTTTCCAGCATCATTCCCGCAGCAATCGTAAAAATCACTACAAACGCCATGGCAGCGCCGGAGATCACAGCCCCTACAAGTATTTTCGCGTCCCATATCTTTTTCATACTGCAGGGAAGGGACCAGATGGTATAATTCTTTTTCCGCGCATCTTTTCCGCCGATCATACTGCAGACAATTCCCAGAAAGCCGGGATATAATCCGGTATACCACCAGTTATAGCTGTCAACCGCAAAATAGCTGTGGGTCAGCCACGCAGTAAGAAAAACCGCGGCAAGAGGCATGATAACTGTGATCCATTTCATGGATGTATGGCGGTATTTTAATTTTTCCGCCGCGAAAAAATCACTCATCGTCGGTCCCCTCCTTTCGCCGCGACCTTCATAAACAGCCCTTCCAGATCTTCCTGTTCCTCTACTTTCCCTTCAAATCCCAGTCTGCCGTCCGTGATAATTCCGATATAATCCGCTGTCTGACTGATTTCACTGAGAATATGGCTGGACAGGATCACCGTAATCCCCTTTTCCGGAAAGCTTCGTATCAGCCTGCGGAGTTCCTGGATCCCCAGCGGGTCAAGACCATTGATCGGTTCATCCAGCACCAGAAGCCTGGGGCGATTTAAAAGCGCAAGGGCGATCCCCAGTCTCTGCTTCATCCCCAGAGAAAACTTACCTGCTTTTTTGTTCCCTGTATCTGCAATATCCATCAGCTCCAAAGCCTCCCGTATCCTCTCATCATCCACTCCCAGCAGCAGCGCCCGGACTTTCATGTTTTCCCATGCGGTAAGGTTCTCATAAATAGGCGGCGTTTCGATCAATGCTCCTGTCTCCGCAAGATCCGCCCGGCTCCATTTATGTCCCCGGAAAAATACCGCTCCCGAGCTTGGCCTTGAAAGTCCTGTAAGCATTTTAAGCAGGGTGGACTTTCCCGCGCCGTTCGGTCCAAGAAGTCCATACACGCAATTTTCCGGAATGTGCATTGTAATGTCCTTCAGCACTTTCTGTCCCTTAAACTCCTTGGACAGATTTTTTATCACGATCATATCTGGTTCCATCTTTCTCCTCCTACTGATCTGTTTTTGTACGATCAGTATAAAAAGCAATTCTAAGGAATTTATAAGGATAGATATTTTTCTGCAGCCCGTTGCTCAAATTCTCTATTGATTTCTTATGATAAAGTACTATAATAGAGATATGGAAGCATAGCTCAGCTGGGATGAGCGTTCGCCTCACACGCGAGAGGTCAGGAGTTCGAGCCTCCTTGCTTCCATTTTTACGGGGCATTAGCGCAGTTGGGAGCGCGCCACATTCGCATTGTGGAGGCCGTGGGTTCGAATCCCATATGCTCCACTTAACAACAGAAAATCCGAACCAGATAAGTTCGGATTTTCTGCATTCTGTTCTATTTCTCCAGGGAAGCAAAGCCCTGGTTTTTTATTTTCGCTAAAGATCAATCCCCGCTTTCCGGGCCTGGGACATCTGATACTTCCGGGCAATCCGGTATATCTTTCCATCCTTCCGGAACAACGCGCCGGTCTGTTTAAAATAAAAAGACACTCCTGCCGCCGCGCACTGCTGTCTTACAGACAGTACCCAGTCGTAATCCAGCAATCTGGCATTTTCACCGGATTCCCCTCCGCAGGTTACATGTTCGATCTGCCCGCCGGTCAGATATTTTTCAATATGTATCTCGCTCAGCATAGGCTCATGAATGACCTCCTTATGTCTGACAGGAACGTCCAGAAACACGGGAAGGCGTCTGTCCGCCATCTCCTGATTTTCACAGGTACAGCAGACCGTAACGTTTTCATATCCTCCGCCCCAGTCCGGCGGAATACAGTCCCCGAAACGTTCGATTCTCTTGGTAATGATCACAAAATGGAGATCCTGTCTCATCCGGATCATATCCCAGATTTCCGGCCTCCATTCGTCTGCTTCCCGGATAAAAAAATCCGAAGTCATACAAGTATAAACAGGAATGTCCTCTCTCTGAAGCTTATATTCCCTTTGACGGTTCCGCTTCATAGGAAGGTCGAACGTGTTGGTCTTCGTCACAATACTGCTGTCTTTTCCAAACTCTGCGTCCCGGCGGTAAACATAACAGTTCCCGCACCCCGGGCTTACCTTGTGACACCCATGCCAGGGATTCCAGATTGCCATGCAGCACCGCTCCTTTCTTTCTGTCTCTTATTTCTTCAGATGCTCCAGTATCTCCGGATGCTCTTTGAGCAGTTTCCCCCTGAGCATCCGCCTTCGATTCTCGATCAGGCCGATGGCAAGAGAGCTTTTTTCTTTTACTTCTTCCGGCAGATCCTGAATATGAAGCTCCAGCCTCCGAAGAAGCTCGTCTTCATCAAGAGGGCCCAGAGAATGCCAGTATTTTAGTTTTTCCTCCAGCCCTTCCTTTGCCAGGAGCTCAATATCAGAAATTCCATGTATCTGTTTCAGAACATAATCCACACTTCCCTCGATTTCCCGGACCGCCGCCGGTCCAAACGCCCAACTGAATTCCTCCAGAGAATTTTCTTCCTCTTCTGACAGCGCGCTGAACTGTCTCATCCTGAGCGCCTGCGCTTTTTCCTCCGGAATGTCCAGATCAAAAGGCTCCTTCATTCCCATATCGTGCAGAGCGGCAAGGATTGTCCTTCGTACATTTCCTTTTCTTACCATCTCGCCCAGTCCCAGTTCTCTCATCTGGTCGTTCAGTTCTGCGGTATGTTCCGTAACATAAAAATGAATATTTCTTTTTTCCAGGCTGGACGCCAGTCTCTTCAGACCGTCTGCCGCCGTAATATCCAGACTGCTTACCGCTCCGGCATCCAGGATCACCGCCCGTGTGTCTTCGCAGATATTCTTTTCAATATCACTCTGAAGTATCTTAATATTGGCAAAAAACAGGTTCTCCGCAAATCGGTAGATCATTACATGCTTTACCGGGCAGGCATAGCGGTTTCTTTCCAGATCATAAAAATCCATTTTTCCAGGAATCATTCCCAGAAAAGCTCTGGGAGGATTCGTTGCTTTCAGGATCACCGCCACAAAAGAAAGCAGGATTCCCGATATCACACCGTAAATCGTTCCCAGAAAAAGTACTGCCGCTCCCGCCGCCATAAAGATCATGAACTCTCTCCTGCTTACCCGGAACAGCCGGACCGCCAGATGTACTTCCACCACATTCATAAGCGCAGAAATAACGATCGCCGCAAGAACAGGCACCGGCAAAAATCCGATAAAACCTGTGGCAAAGCACAGGATCACCGCCATAACCGCCCCTGCTGCCAGAGAAACAGCCTGGGTTTTCCCACCGTACTGCTCGTTCATGGAAGTCCTGGAGATGCTTCCGTTTACCGGACAGCATCCTACTGCGGCCGCTGCAATATTTCCGGCGGCGCAGGCCAGGATTTCCTGCCTGTCATCCAGCCGGTAGCCGTTTTTTTCCGCAAAATTATTCTCAGCCAGAAGCGTTTCCGCCATAATGACAACAGAGATGATCAGCGCCCGTCCGGCGGCATTTGTAAGATTTACCTGAGAAAAATCCGGAACAAAAAGTCCGGGCATTCCCGGTTTCACCTGATCCAGCAGCACAACGCCATAATCCTGTACATGAAATACCCAAGTGAGAGCAACTCCGGCAGCCATAACAGCAACTGCCATAGGAAATCTGGGGATCAGACGTTTTGCCAAGATCAGAACCGCCAGAGAAACGGCCCCCAGAATAAGCGACGGTATATTGATATGTACAGCCGTCTCCGCAATGTGGCTCAACAGCTCCGGCAGTTCGCCCACTCCAGCCGTTCCTCCAAGAATCTTAGGAAGCTGCATCAATATGATCGTTACCGCAATGCCGCTGATAAAACCGCCCATTACAGGAGTGGAAATAAAATTCACGATCCGGTCTGCATGGAGCAGATAAAACAATAAAAGCCACAGCCCCGCAAACAGCGCTATCACCGGAACATACTGCAGGGCGGCGCTGCTTCCCGACGCGATTCCAAGACTGGAGAGAGCAGCGCCCACAATGGCCGCAGGCGCGGCGTCCACTCCGAAAATAAACTGCCTCGATGTGGAAAACAACGCAAAAAAGATGATCGGAAATACCGATCCATACAGACCGCAAACCGCCGGAAGGCCGGAAATCTGCGCATATCCCATGGCGATCGGTATGGAAACTGCCGCAATGATAATTCCTGAAACAAGATCTTTCGCCAGGAATTCCTTCCTATAATTTCTGAGAGTAGGAAATAATTTTATTTTCATAACTTTTTCAACCATTTTTTTACCTTCTTACCTGTGTTGATAACCGGACAGACAAAAATCTTCAAAAAGAAACCGTATATTTTTCCTTCCGTATGCTTGACCAACCGGCTGCAAACAACAAAATCATTTCTATCATACATCAAAACAGCCTGTATTTCTACGATTTCTTACGGGAATGCTTTATAGGTTTTTAAGAAATTCCTCATATTTTTTTCAATGAATGCACACAAAATCATCACATTTTCCAGCTATATTATTAAACAAATAAAGCAAATGCTTTTTTACATAGATTTTTCTTTTTCATACTCGCCGGACATTTGATGTCCGGCCCTCCTTCTTTTTAAGGAATCACATCCTCTGACTTTCCATATCCCCTATCCGTTTTTTCCTTGCAGAAACCAGCAGCATCATGGGGCGGCGCATTTCATCCTTCATCCCATCCATATGCATCATATTTTTCGGCGGCTGCGGCTCTATAATATGCTTAAGTATAAACCCGTTTTGCAGCAAAGTATTCAAATAAGTGGTAAGCGTCCTGTGATATTTGATCACTTTTTCGCCCAAGAAAACAGCTTCCCGTTTTCCTTCATAGTAATAATTATCCACCGGAAAATGAAGGATATTTCCATTCTCATCATAATACCAGTCCTGCGTTCCGTAAGAGGTAAACACCGGGTGTTCCACGGAAAATACAAATTTCCCGTCCTTTTTCAGCCACAACGCTATCCTTTTTACCAGAGTTCCAAAATCTCTGACATAATGAAACGCCAGAGAGCTTAACACGATGTCAAAGGCTCCCTCTTCAAAATCCAGGTCTTCTATAGCTGCATGACGATATTCTATTCTCTGGTCACTGTTTCTTTGTCCGGCAACTTCCAGCATTTTATGGGATATATCCGTCCCAAGGACAAAATCCGCGCCATGTTCCGCCGCATATTTACAATGCCACCCATATCCGCACCCCAGATCCAGCACTTTTTTCCCTTCAAAAAGCGGAAGGATCTTTTTCAGTTCGTACCATTCTCCGGCTCCCTCCAGCCCCTTTCTGGAACGCTCCATCTCACTGTATTTTTCAAAGAAGATTTCATCGTCATATTTATTTTCTTTCATTAAATTGCTCCTTTACTCTTAGCATTAATGTATAAGGGGATGATAACGCTATTTTTTACATATGTCTCCAACTTACTTTCCAACAGGTGGTTATCACTCTCCATATAAAATCATGTCCTAAAACAAGAAAAAATTCAAGACTTTTCTGTTTTTTTATAGAAAAACAATTTATTTATTGATATTTCTCTCCCGCAGCGTTATATTAATGACATACAAGTTTACACTATAAGTTCAAATAAGATTTTATGAAAATGCAAATATCAGTAGGAGGTACATAGCTTGAATACTATATTTCAACGAACAGATATTTCAGAACCTGCTTTATTCAGCCCCTGCGATACGACAAAAAGGATTGATAATTTTCCAGAGCTATGTGTTTCCACCTTTTCAGAAAATATCATCCAGAAATTTTCTTCGTTAAACGATACAAAAAAAATTGCGGAACTTTATACTGCAAATGGAGCCATACCGGTTTATAAAATCCGTTATAGAAATACAGATATTGCTTTCTATCTGTCCAAGGTAGGCGCGCCCGCCTGTGTTGTCGGATTTGAAGAAATTGTTGCCATGGGCGCTGAAAAATTCGTTTTGTTCGGTTCCTGCGGAGTATTGGATGATGACAATGTAAAAAACAAACTCATTATACCCATTTCTGCTGTCCGTGATGAAGGCACAAGCTATCATTATATAGCGCCTTCTCCGGAGATCAAGGCTGATCCGCGTTCTGTCAGGATACTGGAAAGCATTTTATCAGATTGCGGTTACCCCTATATAAAAGGAAAAACCTGGACTTCAGACGCAATTTACCGAGAAACTCTTCCGCTTATCCGGGAACGCAAACAGGATGGCTGTATCGCCGTAGAAATGGAATGTGCCGCAATGATGGCAGCCGCAAAATACCGCCATATTCCCTTTATTCAGTTTTTGTACGGTGCAGACGACCTCAGTTCTGATATATGGGATATAAGAGATCTGGCTTCGTATGGACTTACTAATGCCGAAAAGTACATGGTTCTCGCTTTTGAATGCGCTCTTGCATTATAATTTTTACAACATGATCATTGTAGGAAAGGAGGCATTATGCAGCTATTTTATGAATTTGTCATTATGTTATTTTTATTCTCCATACTCGGATGGGTCATGGAAGTAACCCTTAAATTCATTCAATATCACCGTTTTATTAACCGCGGCTTTCTAATAGGACCTTACTGCCCTATTTATGGCTTCGGAGTAGTCGGAGTTACGATTTTAGTGGGAGGGCTTCTGGGAAGGGCCGGAACCTATCCTGAAACCTTTATGGCCGGATTTGTGATCTGTGGTTTTCTTGAATATATGACCAGTCTGTATATGGAAAAAATGTTCCATGCCCGCTGGTGGGATTATTCAAATAAGCCAATGAATCTTCATGGACGGATATGGATCGGAAATCTTATTTTGTTCGGTCTGGCCTCTGTTATTATTGTCAAGCTTATTGACCCGCATTACTTTAATTTTATCGCGACCATTGATCCGCTTATTATAAGTGTGCTTGCATGGATCATCATTATCCTCATGGTCAGCGATTATATTTTATCCCATATTCTTATGAACATTGTAAAAAAAGAAATCGACAATTCCACCGGCGACAATACCGAAGAAATTTCCCGGCAGATACATGAGCTTTTAAGAAACAGAAGCGCCCTGCATCGGCGTATTCTCCAGGCTTATCCCGACTTTAAGGTACTGCCCCATAATTTCATGACAAAATATAAGCAGGCCAAAAAGGACTATCAGGAAGCAAGAAAAGAATTTCTGTCAATTCTTACCAAACGCTTCAATAAGGATTTCAATAAGGAATTATTCCTTCGGGCTAAAAAGAATTTGGAAGAAAAGTATCAGATTCTTAATCAGCTTACAGACAACTTCAGGAAAAAGTTTTAGGCGAATATTGTCATGTAAAAGATTCTTACCCTGTTTTTTTTGCGATCCACTTTGATTGTCTCAAAAACTTGTACATACTGCCAGATTACAGGATAAGGACATCGGCTTATCGTCTGCCTGTTGTTTTCCGTGAAATTCCGCCGGCAGGAACAGTACGGCAGATGAAAACTAAATACAATACGACAGACGCGGCGTTTCTCGATCCCTTGCAAAGAGAAACGCCGCCTTTTTCAGCAGGTATATGATGCTCTCGTGGAGTGCACAGGCAATAGGAATGTGAAAATATAAAACATATCTATTGAATATCATATATGCACTACTATATAACTGTTACTCAAACTCGTAAACCAAATCTAATTCTATACAGTTTTGTATAGAATATTTGGTTC